>Ga0208641_1000909_pt1 | contig 15943 bp, 7 predicted proteins | sample ETN02SmetaG_2_FD_185789 | JGI IMG/M metagenome (GOLD analysis project Ga0208641, IMG submission 185789) | Marine microbial and viral communities from oxygen minimum zone, Eastern Pacific Ocean - ETNP2014F10-02SV253 (SPAdes) (version 2) | ecosystem: Environmental > Aquatic > Marine > Oceanic ... | reverse complement strand
TACAACTAGTGGTAATGCTACAATTACAGGAGATCTAACAATAACAGATAACGATCTAGCCTTTGGTCATGGAGAATCCATTTCCAATGCTACGGATGGTACTTTAGCGATAACAGCACCAACAACAACTGTAAGTGGAGATTTATCTGTAGGTACATCCTTGCAGACAGCCTCAATTGATTATACTGATGGTGATTTGGCTATGACGATTGCGGATGGAGGTGGTGTAACGGTGGCACAAGACGCTACATTTTCTGGATCTGTAGAGACAGCTACGATTGATTACACTGATGGTGATTTAGCGATGACAATTGCAGATGGTGGTGCAGTTACATTTGGCCAGGAAGCCCAATTCAGTTCTGGCATTCAGACAGCAGGATCTGTAGAGACAGCCACGATTGATTTCACTGATGGTGATGTTGCCATAACCATTGCGGATGGTGGTGCTATTACAACCAGTGGTAATGCTACAATTACAGGAGATCTAACAATAACAGATAACGATCTAGCCTTTGGTCATGGAGAATCCATTTCCAATGCTACGGATGGAGACTTCTTATTTACTACAGATATTATTTCTGGAGCTCTGACTTTAAAAAATTCTAATGGATCAAATGGTATCGCAGCCATAGAGTTAGTATCAGATAATGGGGCTGATGCTGGGGATGGTTATGAAGTAAAATCATTAAATGGAACTTTCACGATCACATCAGACAACTCTACAAGTGAGACATACGATGATACACATTTCACCATAGCAGGCAATTCCACTCCGGCATCATCAACAACAACGATAGCAGGTGGGGCGATTGTAGCGGGGACAGGAGGATTAGATATATCTGGGGGAATAGTTACACTAGCAAATGATGAAACAATTTCAAATGCTACAGATGGGGATTTCTTGTTTACAACGGAAACTATTACAGGTGCTTTGACTCTGAAAAATTCTAACACATCAAATGGTATTGCATCCATAGAATTAGTATCAGATAATGCAGGTGAGGCAGGAGACGGATATGAAGTTAAGTCCTTAAATGGAAATTTCACGATCACATCAGACCACTCAACCAGCGGGACCTATGATGATACATATTTCACAATAGCAGGTAATTCTACACCAGCGTCTTCTCTGATAACGGTTGCGGGAGAACTTTCTGCTACGACCTTGGATATTGGGGGAACGAATATTACTGCAGACGCAGCAGAAATAAATAAAATGGATGGTGTAACAGCAACTTCTACCGAGCTTAATTATACAGATATTACTACTTTAGGAACATCAGAAGCATCTAAGGCAGTTACAGTTGACAGCAATGGTGATTTGATTATTCCGGACAGTGATAAATATCAATTTGGAACAGGATCTGACATGGAGGTCTATCATGATGGATCAAACTCTTACGTAACAAATAAAACTGGAGCACTTAAGGTTGCTACTGAGACATCTGGCATCGCGGTAACCATTGGTCATACAACATCAGAAGTCACGGTTGGTGATAACTTAACAGCAACAGGTACTATTACTGCCACAGGTGGTTTTGTTGGAAATGTTACAGGTATAGCAACGACAGGAACGAATGTAGTGGTTACTGATAATGAAAGTACCAATGAAAACAATGCTATCGCTTTTGTTGCCGATGCTGATTTGGATGGTAATACAAGTATTGGCCTGGAGTCTGATGGAAACTTGTATTATAATCCAAGCACGGGTACTGTTACAGCAACAGCATTTGTTGGTGATGGGTCTAACCTGACCGGTATTACAGCGAGTACTATTGGAACACTGACAGGTACTAATGCAATCGCCTTCAGAGATTCTGATTTAAATATTAATTCTTCCACAGATGGACAGTTAGATATTAATGCTGATATAAAGTTAGATATTGCCGCACCAAATACAGAAATGAGTGGTGATTTGAAAATTGCAGGAAACGATATTGAATTTGGTAATTCAGAGACCATCTCCAATGCTACAGATGGGGATTTCTTGTTTACAACGGAAACTATTACAGGTGCTTTGACCTTGAAAAATTCTAACGCATCAGATGGAATTGCATCCATAGAGCTTGTTTCAGATAATGCAGGCAATGTAGGAGACGGATATGAAGTAAAATCCTTAAATGGAGCTTTTACGATCACTTCAGATCATTCAAGTAGTGGGACCTATGATGATACATATTTTACTATAGCAGGTAATTCAACACCAGCGTCCTCTCTGATAACGGTTGCGGGAGAACTTTCTGCTACAACCTTGGATATTGGGGGAACCAATATCTCAGCGAGTGCTGCAGAGATTAATTATAATGATATTACTACTTTAGGTACATCACAAGCATCTAAGGCAGTTACAGTTGACAGCAATGGCGACCTGCTTGTTCCAGATAGTGATAAATATAAGTTTGGAACAGGATCGGACATGGAAGTCTATCATGATGGTTCAAACTCTTACCTTACAAATAAGACCGGTGCTTTAAAGGTAGCCACAGAGACCTCGGGTATTGCTGTAACTATAGGGCATTCAACATCAGAAGTCACCGTGGGAGATAATCTCACAGTTACAGGTAATAGTACAGTAGCAGGGGCATTAGATATATCTGGTGGTATAGTCACACTAGAAAATGATGAAACAATTTCCAATGCCACCGATGGAGATTTTCTATTTACTACGGCAACTGCCACAGGTGCATTGACAGTAAAGAACTCTAATACATCGGATGGAGTTGCATCCATAGAGCTTGTTTCAGATAATGGTGCTGATGTTGGAGATGGATATGAAGTTAAGTCATTAAATGGAGCTTTTACGATCACTTCAGATCATTCAAGTAGTGGAACCTATAATGATACCTATTTTACAATAGATGGGAATTCATCTCCTGCATCATCTATGATAACCGTTGCAGGTGAGCTTTCTGCCACAACTCTGGATATTGGAGGAACCAATATCTCAGCGAGTGCTGCAGAGATTAATTATAATGATATTACTACTTTAGGTACATCACAAGCATCTAAAGCGGTAACAGTTAATTCCAGCGGTGATTTGATTGTTCCTGATGGAGATAAATTCCAATTTGGAGCAGGATCAGACATGGAAGTCTATCATGATGGTTCAAACTCTTACCTTACAAATAAGACCGGTGCTTTAAAGGTAGCCACTGGGACATCAGGTATCGCTGTCACTATAGGGCATTCAACATCAGAAGTCACCGTGGGAGATAACCTCACAGTTACAGGTAATAGTACAGTAGCAGGGGCATTAGATATATCTGGTGGTATAGTCACACTAGAAAATGATGAAACAATTTCCAATGCTAATGATGGAGACTTCCTATTTACAACAGCCACTGTTGCAGGTGCTTTGACTCTAAAAAATTCTAACGCATCGGATGGTATCGCATCGATAGAGTTGGTATCAGATAATGGAGCGGATGTTGGAGATGGGTATGAAGTAAAATCAGTGAACGGAACTTTCACAGTCACATCTGACCATTCGAGTAGTGGGACCTATAATGATACATATTTAACTATAACAGGTAATTCAACACCAGCAAATTCAACTACAACGATAGCTGGAGATATGTTGATCAATGGCGGCCAGCTTGGTTTGACAAACGATGATGACCTTATTACATTAGCATCTGGGATTGCAACCGTCGCTGGTGAAATATCAGTTACAACTCTGGATATTGGAGGAACGAATGTAACTGCCGATGCAGGAGAATTAAATATTCTAGATGGTGTGACCGCTGCTTCTACAGAACTTAATTATACAGATATAACCACATTGGGAACATCGCAGGCATCAAAGGCAGTCACGGTTGACAGCAATGGTGACCTGATCGTTCCAGATAGTGATAAATATACTTTTGGAGCAGGATCTGACATGGAAGTCTATCACGATGGTTCAAACTCTTACCTTACAAATAAGACTGGTGCTCTAAAGGTTGCAACAGAGACCTCAGGTATCGCTGTCACAATTGGACATACAACATCAGAAGTGACTGTTGGGGATAACCTTACCGTTACAGGTACATCTACGTTTAATAATAAAGTAATAATTAATTCTTCTGCAGAAGATGGTGGAAATGGAGTTGCTATACCTTTAACTAATCATGCTACATTTATCCAAACAGGCGGAGCAGAAACTTCAACATTAGGCGCTGGAACAGAGGGCCAAATAAAAGTTATAGTTATGGAGACAGATAATGGTGATATGGTTACAACTGTTACAAATGCGGCATGGGGAGGCAGTAGTATAATTACATTTGATGCTGTTGGTGATGCTGTGACTTTACAATATATAGACTCAAAATGGTATTGTATTGGAAACAATGGTGCCGTTATTGGTTAAACTTTACTGATACAGAAAAATGACTACTTATAAAAATTGAAAAATATGCTCATGAAAACAAAAAACAGGAACAAGCTCTTTCTTTTAGCATTCATATTAAATCTTATTTTTTGCCAGGATTATAAAATTCAATTTTCTCATATTCCCACAGGTCAAGGGATGGGGCATAATGATTCAATAAGTGTGGTGAATAGTATTGGCGGTGTTCTCTTACGAAATGTTAGTTCAGATTCTTTTGTGGTTGGGACTGGCTTTTTAAATACCACCCAGAGTGTATTTTCAGAACCTCCGGTTATTTCCAATTTTACTTTTCCTGATATTATAGTGAAGTCTGCTTCTTCAACTACTATTTTGGCTACTCTGTACGATTTGAATGGTATCAAAAATGTAGATTTATATCTTCAAAAGGGTGGAAGTACAAATGACACAATAATACCCATGTCTAATAGTCAGAATAGTGAGTATGAGGCACTGATCGATGATACTTTAATTGGAGTGCAAAATTTTCGTGCACGTATAGTTGGGACAGATAATATGGGTTATGTTGCCTCATCAGAATATAAAACGTCGGAGATCCAATTCAGCAATGGTGAATTATCCATGGATAATGATAACAGCCAGTATCCTGATGGTATCCCACCTGGACAATGGAGATTAATATCATGGCCCGGAAAGCCGGTTGATACCAGCCTGGCACATTCTAAGCTCAAAGATGGCCATGTTTTTTATTCTTGGGATATTGAGAAAAATAAATATTTCATTCCCGATTTAATTGAGGTTGGTAGTTCATATTGGTTTATGCATGAATATGAAAATCCTTTAATATTTTCGGAAGATTCTAGTATTGCAGTACCTTTGGAGAACTATACCATCAAACTTCAACAAGGCTGGAATATGGTGGGTAACCCATTCTCATTCCCAGTTCAATATGAAAAAGATAGTAATATAAATGATCCAATCACATACGGGAATTCTGATAAAGATGGTTGGAGTGGCCCACAAACTGAATTAAAACCTTGGAATGGTTATGCAGTTTACGCATCAGGTGAATCGGACTTGGTTCTAATTCCGTTTCAGGAAGAAGATTCTTCTGCCCAAAGAATTGCCAATATTGATGGTTGGTATCTGAATTTAAAAGCAGAGAGTCCAAACTTTTTTCATCATGCTGCACAAATCGGTCGCCACAAGAATGCTTCTAGTGGACAAGGTCTCTATGATACTCCTCAGTTACCGGACATTAATGAAACTATCTCCTTGCTCATGGATCTTAACGGGAATTCATCGTTTCGATATACAAAAGATATTCGTGATTTAGATGAGTTTAATGGTGTTTGGAACCTGCGCTTAGATGGGAATAGTGAGCAAAGATCAATTGTACTTTCAGGCGTATTAAAGGGTTCTATTCCAGAAGGTCTTCGCATAGCTATTGTTGATATTCAAGAACGTATAGTATCCCATGAAATTTTAAACCAAGGGTTAGTAATTAAAAAGGATCCAAATCTTGACTATGATCTAAAACTTGTGGCTGGTGATATAGAATACGTGGCTACAATGACTGAAGAAATATTAAATAATATTCCTTCAGAATATTCTTTAAATCAGAACTATCCCAATCCATTTAACCCGATCACTAAGATGAACTATGCTCTTCCTAAGCGATCAAGAGTAATTATTTCTGTCTATAATGTGCTGGGTCAGGAAGTAACAACTCTTTTAAACAAAGAACAAGATTATGGATACCACACAGTTACCTGGAATGGAACTGATCGAATTGGTAAACAGGTAGCTTCAGGGGTTTATTTTGCAAGATTGACAACTGAGAATTTTAGCCAGACCAAAAAAATGTTAATGTTGAAATAACATTTTCCCAATTAAATACTATAAGACTCTAATATAAATGGCCAGTTGATTTATTCTGATAAGAATATGGTATTCCCTTCTGGATCAGTTTTGATGAGCCAGATATCACTATGATTTATATCTCCGTCTCCTAAAATACCAATGCTACCGGTTAGGGCATATCCTCCATCAAATGTCTGTAAAACTGAAAATCCATAATTGTCGGTTAAGCTTCCATAGGTTTTATCCCAGTCGACACTACCACTACCATCAATTTTAATTAACCGGATATCATAAGCACTACTCTCATGAACATATGAATGGCAAATCAAAATATGTCCACCATCATTAGTTTCCTCCAGAGCGTTGCCATCTTCACCATCACTGCCACCAAATGCATTATCCCATATTTTGTTACCAGTTGAATCTATTTTAATCAAGACCAGAGTTGTATTCCCATATCCAAACGATTCTGTAACGCCCCTTATAATGTAACCGTCATCAGGTGTTTTAAGTATAGACTTTCCATAGTCACTGCTATTATCACCAAAAGTCTTGGTCCATGTTATCTCTCCCTCTGAATCTGTCTTAATTAACCAGATATCAGAACCACCATTTCCGAAAGATTCTGTACTTCCTAGAAGAATGAACCCACCATCTTCAAGTATCTGAACATCAGCCCCAAGCTCCAAACCTGACCCACCAAATGTTTTTGTCCAAAGTGAATCTCCCTGAGAATTTATTCTTATTAACCATATATCTTGATTCCCATCGCCTGAAAAGTCACTATTCCCTATAATAATATAACCGCCATCTGTCATTTGTTGTATAGACCTGCCTTGATCTGTATTAACACCACCAAAGTAGGCATCCCATTCCATGAAACCTGTAGGATCTGTCTTAATCAACCAAATATCACTTCCACCGTGACCATAGGATTCTGTTGTACCGGAAATAATATATCCACCATCGGATGTTTGTAAGATATGTCGAGCATAATCGATTCCACTGCCGCCATAATTATGATTCCATTGTTCAATACCTTTATAATCTGTCTTGATCAGCAAGACATTATCTCCAGTACTGCCTAAGATGACATAGCCACTGTCTGCTGTCTGTAAAATAGAATATCCTGCATCATCTACATAATTGAATCCAAAAGTAGCACTAAAAACTAAAAAGTTATACACTGATAGAATTATTGTGTCACTATCTGCCGTATTACCAGATTTATCATAAGAACGGACAAATAATATATGCTCACCATTCTCATAATTATTTGTTATCCATGTAAGAGCGTAGGGGGCAGTGCTGTCGGCAATCCCAGTTGAATCACTATTGATCCACAGTTCAACTTTTACTACTTCATCATTATCAATTGATTCGCAGGCGACAACGACTGTGTCATTCACTGTTGAATTATTATTTGGATATGTAATTAAAACGCTAGGAGGATTTGTATCCACACCTTCATCATCTTTTTTTTCTTCACAGGACCAAAAGATCAATAATACAATTGATAGTATTAAAAATGATGTTTTCATATTATTCAAGAAATTTAAATCCCCTTTAGCATAGCGTTATTATAATTTTATTTATAATCTAATATACGGGGTTGCCAGAGTATTTATCAAAACATAGCAATAATATTTCAGTTTTCATAACTATCAATCGGTGGGCAGGTACAGATTAAGTTTCTATCCCCAAATGCATTATCAATTCTGCCAACTGTTGGCCAATATTTATGTTCTTTAAGCCACGGTGCCGGGTAAGCTGCTATTTGCCGAGAATAGGAATGCTTCCATTCATCAACAGTAACGACAGAAGCAGTGTGCGGCGCATTTTTTAACGGATTATCATTAGCATCCATCGTACCATCAATGACGTCTTGGATTTCTTGTCGAATAGAAATCATAGCATTACAGAAGCGATCCATTTCTCTTTTTGACTCACTTTCTGTAGGTTCAACCATGAGGGTTCCAGGAACTGGAAATGACATAGTTGGTGCATGGAAACCATAGTCCATGAGTCGTTTGGCAACATCCTCATCAGAAATTCCAGATTGGTTTTTCAACTTCCTTAAATCAATAATGAATTCGTGGGCATTATACCCACCAATTCCCCTATAAAGAATTAAGAAATGATTCTCTAATTTTTTCGCCATGTAATTGGCATTCAGTATAGCAACTTGAGTTGCTTTTCTAAGGCCATCGCCTCCCATCATCGCTATATAAGACCAGGAAATGGGCAATATGCTGCTACTTCCAAAAGGGGCAGAAGACACAGCATGAATAGCCTTTTCCCCACCTATCTTAATTTGTGAATGTCCAGGTAGAAAGGCCGCCAAATGATCTTTACAAACAATGGGCCCCATCCCAGGACCACCGCCACCATGGGGAATGCAAAAAGTTTTATGGAGATTGATATGCATTACATCCCCTCCAAATATACCTGGTTTACATAATCCTAGCATGGCATTGAGATTGGCGCCATCTAAATATACTTGACCACCATTGTCATGAACGATCTGGCAAATTTCTTTGATGGAGTGCTCAAAAACACCATGAGTCGAAGGATAAGTGACCATGATTGCTGCCAGATTTTCAGAATGTAATTTTGCTTTTTCTGCTAAATCATCTTCAGAGATATTTCCATGTTTATCACATTCAACAATTACAACTTTCAATCCTGCAATGACAGCCGATGCCGGGTTGGTTCCATGTGCGGATGCTGGAATTAAACATATATTCCGATGATCATTTCCATTCTCTTTATGGAATGCACGTATGACCATAAGTCCGGTATATTCACCTTGAGCACCAGAATTAGGTTGCATGGAAATTTCATCGAAACCAGTTATTTCAGTAAGCCAATTGCCTAATTCACCAATTAATTTATGGTAGCCATCCGTCTGACTATTTGGAGCAAATGGATGAATATTGCTGAATTCGTTCCAGGTGATTGCTTCCATTTCCGTAGTTGCATTGAGTTTCATAGTGCATGACCCTAAAGGAATCATGCTCGTATTCAGAGATAAATCTTTTGTCTCTAATCGATGGAGATACCGGAGCATTTCTGTCTCCGAATGGTATGAATTAAACACAAGATGATCTAAATATGAAGATTTTCTGTCTAAATCAGATGGAATGGTATTTCCTGTTTCATCAATTTTTCGTGCTTTAAAAACAGAAAGCAATTCATCAAGATGGTCTTCTGTGGTTGTTTCATCTAAAGAAATCCCAACAGTCCCATCTCCATAATTTCGAAGATTTAGTTCAAGGTTTTTAGCTTTATCACTCCATCCATCTGCCTTGAATCGAATTGTATCAAAGAAATATTCGTGGACAATTCCATATCCTGCTTTTTCTAGTGATTTCGCTAATTTTGCTGATAAATAGTTTACCCGTTCTCCAATCTTTTTTAATCCTTCGGGTCCATGATAAACCGCATACATCCCAGACATGATTGCCAACAAAACCTGGGCGGTACAGATATTAGAAGTTGCTTTCTCCCGACGAATATGTTGTTCCCTGGTTTGAAGTGCCATTCGAAATGCTGGGTTTCCTTGAGCATCTTGCGAAACACCAATAATGCGTCCAGGAATTTTTCGTTTAAAGTTTACTGTAGTGCAAAAAAATGCTGCATGGGGTCCACCGTAGCCCATGGGTACGCCAAACCGCTGTGCATTTCCTACTGCAACATCAGCACCCATTTCTCCCGGTGATTTGAGAAGCGTCAGCGCCAAAAGATCCGTAGCCATGCATACGTAAGATTTATTTTCATGAGCGGAATCACACAGATCAGAATAGTCTTGAATAAAGCCTTCCGTATCTGGATATTGAATCAGGACACCAAAGACAGACTCATTAAATTCGAACCGATTGTGATCTGATATTTTTAATTCAATGCCTAATGGTTCAGATCGAGTTTTTAAAATATCAATAGTTTGTGGATGAGATTGAGATGATACCAAAAAAGTATTTTTATTTGGATCTCGGGTAGCGTTAAAAAACATAAGCATAGCTTCTGCTGCTGCGGTACCTTCATCAAGCAAGGATGAATTTGCTAACGGAAGCCCGGTGAGATCTGAAACCATAGTCTGGAAATTTAATAATGCTTCCAAGCGCCCTTGACTAATTTCTGCTTGATAAGGCGTATATGAAGTATACCAGCCGGGGTTCTCTAATATATTTCGTTTAATGACGGCAGGAACGATTGTCCCATAATATCCCATCCCTATGTAAGACTGGAATACAGAATTCATTCTAGCAAATTCTTGTAGCCGATTAATGGTTTCTGGTTCGGATTTTTTAGGTAGAAAATTCGAGGATGTTTTGGTAAGAATATTTTCAGGAACCACGCTTATAGAAAGTTCATCTAGAGATGTAAGCTCTAATTCAGAAAGCATTGCCTGGATATGGGCATTCTTGGAGCCAATGTGTCGTTTAACAAAAGAATTGAACATAGATCAAAAGGGAAAAATATGGTTAAAATAACAGAGTAAGATTAAAGAAATTCCATCTTTTAGCCTATTTAGATTTTCATCTGTGTTCCTTGTTTTTATGGGCTACTATCACGCAAATTTCAATTATGAGAAAAATCACAAAATTCCAAGTTAAAAAAGAAGTTCTAATTAAGGTAGGAGAACGGGTTTTTATCGATGACGTTGAATGGAAAGTGGCTGAAGTAATTAATGATATAGTTACTCTTTACAGAGAGGCCGTTGGAGGTGAAAGTCATACTATTCAAAAGACTATCGAGGAAGTTAAATCTCTTCTTGTTAAAAAGACCTGAGATAGAAAATAAATCCATCATTAAACCATTCATATTGATGGATTAAATTGGTAAATTTATTAGCTGGATATGAATAAAATAATTCAAACAAAAACCACAATGATTATTCTTGTGGGGGTAAAACCAAGGTTGACGCAGGAAACTGGGACCTAAAAACAATTTTTACAATGCACCGTACGGTGCATTTTTTTTACATTGAGGTAACTATGTCTATGGAAAAACTAATCGAATTACAAGGAATTGATACAAAATTAAGAGATCTAAATGATCTTCTAGGTGATTTACCATTTAAGGTTAACGAATTAGATCAGCAGGAAGCATCTATTAAAAATTCACTTATAGAAAAGAAAGAAAGATTGAAAGAACTTGCTGTCGAGTCTCATAAAGGAGAGGTACGCATTGCTGAAATCAATGACAAAGTTAGTAAATTAAAAGACCAACTTTTCCTAGTTACAAATAATAAACAATATGATGCATTAATGCATGAAATGGATCATATGAAAGAAGAACGGTCCAATATCGAAACAGAAACGCTCTCTTTTTTAGAAGAAAAGGAAACCTTAACTGAATCTGTTGAATCAATGGAATCAGATTTAGGATCTTTATCAAATGAAATAACTGTTCGTCGTGAAAAATTAGAATCAGTTATTTCAGATTCTGCTGAAGAAAAATCATTTTTAGAACAAAAGCGCTCAAATAAAGTGGAAAGTCTTGATCTTAATACTGTGTCAATTTACAATCGTGTATTTCAAGCACGAGATGGATTGGCCGTTGTGAATCTCTCTGGGACAGGTTGTGGAGGGTGTGGCGCACATGTGCCTATGCAAAAAGTGACAGAAGTTCGTGCTAATTCTGCTATTCATCGATGTGATGTATGTGGAAGATTCCTTTATAGTGAGAATAATTCTGTAAATTAGATCGTTTTTAAAAATTGAGTCGGTCGGATGGTTACTCTTGGCCCGCGTGAGCGGTCTAAGAGAGGAAAGTCCGGGCACCGCAGAACAGGATGCCCCCTAATGAGGGGAGGTTCGCATTCGCGAATCATGGAAAGTGCAGCAGAAAGTAAACCGCCCCGTTATTTGCGGGGTAAGGGTGAAAGGGTGGTGTAAGAGACCACCAGGTCGTGAATAAATTCAGGATGCTTGTAAACCCCATCCGGTGCAAGATCGAATAGTCTTCAAGATGTTGTTCGCATCGTTAAAGAAGCGGGTAGGTTGCTCGACCATGATGGTAACATTATGGCTAGATGAATGACCATCCCTTTGGTTTTGAATTTTCAGGCTAAAGGACAGAACTCGGCTTATAGACCGACTCGATTTTTCTATATATTATGCGTTGGATATTCCCAAATCTTCAATCTGATCAAGTCAGAACAACAATGGAACATTACCAAGTTCCAGAATCAATTGCGAAAGTAATGGTTTCTCGAAAATTGACTGATTTGGATCAAACTAAAGAATTTTTCTCACCGAGTATTTCCCAACTTCATAATCCCTTTTTAATGAAAGGGATGGAAAAAGCAGTTAACCGGATCATCAGAAATATAGAATCTGAAACACCCATTTTTATTTTTGGAGATTATGATGTGGATGGTACCACAGGTGCATCAATTCTTTATACAGGGCTCTCCAATTTGGGTGCAAAAGTAAAAACCTATATTCCGAATCGTGAAAAGGAAGGCTATGGCGTTTCAGAAATGGGGATTGATAAAGCAGGAAAATTTAGTGCTGACTTGTTTATTACCTGCGATTGCGGTATTAATGCCATCAACCGTGTTAATTATGCTAATGAGAAAGGTATTGATGTGATTATCACTGATCATCATATCCCTGGAGGAATATTGCCAAATGCATATTCCATTTTAAATCCCAAACAAGTGGATTGCGATTATCCATTTAAAGGATTATGTGGCGGTGGCGTTGCATTAAAACTTTTATCAGGGCTAGTGAAAAAGATGGGGTATTCATTTGATTTAATAACCGACCTCATGGATTTAGCAGCCTTAGGAACATCAGCTGATCTTGTTCCCATGAGAGATGAAAATAGGGTGTTTGTTCATATTGGACTAAAAACCTTGAGAACAACGAGGAGACCCGGACTTCGCTCATTATTGAAAGTAGCAAAAGTGGATTTAGATAGGGATTTATCTGTTACACAAATTGTGTTTCATGTAGCACCAAGAATAAATGCGGCAGGTCGATTGGGAGATGCAAATAGATCTGTAGAATTATTAACCACAACGGATACTGACATAGCTAATCAACTGGCTCAAGAATTAGATCAGGAGAATTTATCAAGAAGAGTAATTCAGCAAGGTGTTGTGGACGATGCGTTATTTTTAGTCAATTCAGAAGTGGATTTGGAAAAAGATAAAGCCATTGTGTTAGGATCTCGAGGTTGGCATCAAGGGGTGGTTGGTATTGCGGCATCCAAGATAAAAGAAGAATTCAACCGACCATCCATTATCATTTCTTTTGATGAAGAAGGAAATGGAAAAGGATCTGCTCGAAGTATAAAAGGGTTGGATCTTTACAATGCTTTAACAGCAGCTAGTGAGCATTTAAAGAATTACGGCGGCCATGCCATGGCGGCAGGGTTGGCAATCCATGAATCAAAACTAAATGATTTTCGGAATGCTTTTTTATCTTATGCTGATTCAGTATTAAATGTTAATGACCTTGAGCCTCAATTATATTTGGATGCGGAAATTAGATTATTTGATTTGAATCATCGGTTTATGGAATTCATAAAAAAACTGGGTCCCTATGGACCAGGAAACATGCGTCCAAAATTTTTTGTCACAAACACAAATGTAATTGGAAACCCAAAGGTGATTGGAAATGGAGATCATATTAGATTCCAAGTGAAGCAGAAACAATCCGTTATTGATGTGGTGGGATTCGGACTAGCTCATCATTATCAGGATCTCATTTTGGGAGTGCCTATAGATATCGCATGTATTGTAGAGACAAATGTATGGAGAGGGAAAGAATCAATTCAATTAAATGCTAGAGATATTCGATTGTCTTCGACTGAATAACTCTTGTTGTAAATTCAAACTTAACCCTTTTAAAATAGAACACCTTTTCAATGGATAATTTATTTTTTACTGACGAACATATCATGATTCGTGATATGGTTCGTGAATTCGCTGATACCGAAATCACGCCGGTTGCCCGGGACTTGGATGAACAAGGGGAATTTCCCACGGCTCTCGTGAATAAAATGGGTGAATTGGGTCTCATGGGCATCTTGATTCCGGAAGAATATGGTGGCTCAGGGTTGGATATGGTTGCCTTTGCCACAGCTATTATTGAGTTGGCACGGGCCGATGCATCAGTGGCTATTACTATGGCAGCACATACATCACTGGGCTCACTCCCCATTCTTATGTTTGGATCGGAGGAGCAGAAAAATACCTATCTTCCCAAACTGGCAACTGGCGAAATGTTGGGTGCATTTGGCCTCACAGAGCCGGATGCCGGTAGTGATGCAGGTGCCACAAAAACAAAAGCAGTTCGGGATGGTGATGAATATGTGGTAAATGGCGGAAAGATTTTTATTACAAATGCTGGAAAAGCAGGTGTCTTATCTTTCACGTCTCAAGTGATTGAGAATGGAAAAAATCTGGGTATTGCTGCATTTTCAATTTCTACAAATACACCAGGTTTGGAAATTGGTCCTAAAGAAAAAAAAATGGGATGGCGTGCTAGTGACACACGGCAACTATTTTTCAAGGATATGCGGATTAAAGCGACATCCATGCTAGGAACGCCCACAAATGGTTTTAAAACTTTTTTAAAAACATTGACATCTGGTCGAGTCTCCATCGGTGCATTATCTATAGGAACGGCTTTAGGTGCATATGAGCGTGCATTAGCCTATTCCACTGAACGAATTGCATTTGGAAAACCAATCCATAATTTCCAGTCTGTTGGATTCAAATTGGCAGATATGGCAACTAAGATAGAAGCTTCAAAATTGCTGGTTTTCCATGCGGCGTGGATGAAAGATCAAGGATTGGACATTACTAAAGAAGCAGCCATGGCAAAACTCTTTGCCAGTGAAACAGCTATGGAAGTGACCACCGAAGCTATCCAAATTCATGGAGGATACGGCTATGTAAAGGAGTATGATGTGGAACGCTTTTTCAGGGATGCTAAGATACTAGAGATTGGTGAGGGAACCAGCGAGATCCAGCGACTTATCATTTCAAGAGAAATACTAAAAGAAATTCAGATTTAATGACAGAAAAACAAAAGCCCAATCCACTTTTCCTATATTTTTTATTTGATAAATATTGGAGACAATACCTGATCATTTTTGGTTTAATAATGCTGATCTCTATTCTTTTCCCCCATGGGAAAGCATTAAAATATTCCTATCAAGTCAATGACATCACTAGGGAACCTATTATTGCCCCCTTTACTTTTTCAATTTTAAAAACTGAAGGACGACTACAGAGCGATTTGGATGAACAGAAAAAGTCCGTACCTTATATTTTTAACCGAAATGATGAAATTGTAGCAAAACAGATAGATGCTTTGGGTGAATTCTTTGCCATGACAAACGAGTTACGGCATGCCATTTGGCGACTTGAAGAATCCAAGAAATTGGTCTATGAACGTCGTTATAACAAGCAATATGAAAAAGCTCACTCCGAATTTGTATCTGATAGTGCTAACCTATCCATCCTGACAAATGAATTCCACCGGATCTATTCATTCACTGTAGAAAAGCCCGAATGGATTACCTATGTGACAGCGGACCAAGATCCGAAAAATATGAAGGATTTGGATAGGAATAGAGATCATGTGATTCAGATTTGTAAAAATAGATGGACAGAGGGTATTTACGATATTGTACTCAGTGATATTGCTAGTCACCGAGTTATGATTAATCAAAGCGATGTTCCGGATCTAGCAACACCAGACAGTTTTAATGATCTTCAGTCTGCATGGA
>Ga0208641_1000903_pt1 | contig 16008 bp, 15 predicted proteins | sample ETN02SmetaG_2_FD_185789 | JGI IMG/M metagenome (GOLD analysis project Ga0208641, IMG submission 185789) | Marine microbial and viral communities from oxygen minimum zone, Eastern Pacific Ocean - ETNP2014F10-02SV253 (SPAdes) (version 2) | ecosystem: Environmental > Aquatic > Marine > Oceanic ... | reverse complement strand
CAAAGGAAGTGGCTGATGAAGTAATTTTTATGGACGAAGGCATGATAGTTGAAAAAGCTGCTACCAAAGAATTTTTTGCAAATCCTAAAAGCGATAGAACTAAACTTTTTTTAAGCCAAATTCTTTAATATTTTATTAGGAGTGATTAAAAAATTATTTCTATTAGCGATATTATTTTTAACTCAATTATCTTCTAGTTCAGCCTTTGCTCACGTTTTACATTATCAAAAATTAAATAAATTAGAATATGACCTTTTCAGAAATGATCAATTAATTGGTCAACATATTTATGTGTTTAATAGAAGTGGTCGAAATTTAACCGTTCACGGTAAAATTAATTTTGAAATAAAAATATTGGATATCACTTTATACAGATATTCTGCAGAAAGTCAGGAGAAATATGTCAATGGAAAATTTGAAAGTTTTTCGGCAACAACTAATCAAAATGAGAAAAAAAAGTTTAGTAAAATCTATAAGAAAGAAAACAAATTTTTTATAGAAGGATCCTCATACAAAGGAGAGGCACCCGAAGATTTTATCGTTGGCTCATGGTGGAATCATTCAATTATTAAATATGGAGTACAAATTAGTATGGGTTCTGGTAGAATTATAAAACAAAATGTTAGTTTTGTTGCTAAAGAAGCTATTGAAATCAATAATAAGGAATATTCTGCTTTAAAATTTAATTTTTCCTCAAAAGATCAGAGCTTATCAAAAGATAAAAAACTAAATATGGATGTCTGGTATGATGAAAAGACATTGATTTGTAAAAGCCAACTATATAAAAAGAGGTAATTGGGAATATAGACTCAAGCATGTTGAGTAAAGCGATCTGTAACAACATATTATAAAATCTAAAGTTCTTTTTTTTTGAGCCTTGTCAACCTAAAAATGTAGGGTGTTTTCTATTTTTATTGGTAAAAAAAAATAATTTTACACTTGCATTAGCTTTAATTTTGAGGTTGAATTTATATTTTTAAATAGAGGGGTCTAAATGGTCAATGATTTTAATAAGCATCTAGGTGAAATGCTAAAGAAGAGAAGATTAGCGCTAGGTTTGACACAAACAAAAGTCGCTAAGGCAATTAACGTTACTTTCCAACAAATTCAAAAATACGAAAAAGGAATTAACGGGGTAAGCTCAGTAAGATTATTACAGCTGGCAAGCTATTTAAAAGTACCAATAAATTATTTTTTTGATAACTATTCCGAATACTTAAACAATTTAGATAAAGCCGCAGGAGATTATATGTCAGTCAACTACAATTTCCTTGCTAAAATTTTTTCAGAATTGACACAAGAGCAGAAAAGTAAATTTAATAAACTAGTGGGTAACGAAATCAATTTGGTAAATAAAAAAACAGGCTAAATACTGGCTCCTCGGGCAGGACTCGAACCTGCGACCAATTGATTAACAGTCAACTGCTCTACCAACTGAGCTACCGAGGAATGTATTATTGGTTAAAGATACTTTTTTTTTGTTACAACTCAAGATTTTTTTTGGAGGCCACGCCCAGAATCGAACTGGGATACAAGGATTTGCAATCCTCCGCGTAACCATTCCGCCACGTGGCCAAGTTTAAAAAAAATCAATCTTTGTTTTTTAATAAATTATTATATGTTTGTATATAATGCAAAATCCTAATTACAACCATCTAATTATAGAAAAACAAATATACGACTATTGGGAAAAAAACAAATTTTTTAAGCCTGCTAAAAGTAAGAAAAAATATTTTTCCATTGTAATACCGCCACCCAATGTGACAGGAAGCTTACACATGGGCCATGCATTAAATAATTCTTTGCAGGATTTGTTGGTGCGTTATTATAGAATGAATGGTTATGAAACTTTATGGCAACCAGGTACAGATCATGCTGGCATAGCTACCCAAGCAGTTGTTGAAAAAAAATTATCAGAAAAAGGAATCAATAAAAACATAATAGGGAGAGATAATTTTGTTAAGGAGGTTTGGAAATGGAAAGAAGAATCTGGAGATCAAATTCTTAATCAACTTAAAAAGTTGGGGTGTTCGTGTGATTGGTCACGTAATAGATTTACAATGGATAAAGATTTATCAGAAGCAGTTACAAAAACATTTGTTCAGCTTTATAAAAAAAAAATAATATACAAGGATAAAAAATTAGTAAATTGGGATACAAAATTAGAAACAGCAATATCAGATTTGGAAGTTGAACAAAAAGAAGTTCAGTCAAATCTTTATTATATAAAATACAAAATTGATGGAGAAGATAATTTTCTCACCATAGCTACTACTAGACCAGAAACAATGCTTGGAGATACAGCTGTAGCAGTTAATCCGCAGGACGAAAGATATAAAAATTATATAGGTAAAAAAATAATTTTACCAATCGTGGAAAGAAAAATGAAAATTATTGCAGATAAATATGTTTCTATGGATCAGGGCTCAGGTGCTCTTAAAGTGACTCCCGCACACGATTTCAATGATTTTGAAATTGGAAAAAGACATAAACTTGAATCTATAAATATTTTCGAAAAAAATGGTAAACTAAACCATGTTGTTCCAAAAGAACTAATAGGGTTAGATCGTTTTGTAGCTAGAAATATAATTGTAAAAATACTTAAGGAAAAAAATTTATTGGAAAGAGTTGAAAGCATAAAAAATGCTGTACCTTTTGGAGATCGTTCAAACTCAATTATAGAACCTTTGCTAACAGAGCAATGGTTTGTTGATGCAAAATATTTGGCCAAGAAAGCCATACAAGTAGTTAAAAAAAAGAAGACAACTTTTTTTCCAAATAATTGGACAAAGATTTATTTTCAATGGATGAATAATATACAACCTTGGTGTATCTCAAGACAATTGTGGTGGGGACATAGAATACCAGCTTGGTATTCAAAAGATAAAAAAATTTTTGTTGCTGAAAATGAACATGAAGCAAACAAAATTGCTAAAAAATATTATAAAAAAAATGTTGAATTAAAAAGAGATAAAGACGTGTTGGACACGTGGTTTTCATCCGCTCTTTGGCCGTTTGCTACATTAGGATGGCCAAAAAAAACATATGAGTTAAAAAGATTTTATCCAACATCTGTACTTGTAACTGGATTTGATATCATTTTTTTTTGGGTTGCTAGAATGATGATGATGGGGAATTACTTAATTAAAAAGGAACCTTTTTCTAAAGTTTATGTTCATGCCTTGGTAAGAGATGAAAAAGGTCAAAAGATGTCAAAATCTAAAGGTAACGTAATCGATCCTCTTGATATAGTTAATAAATATGGCGCAGATGCTTTAAGATTTACTTTAATTTCAATGGCAGCCCCAGGAAGAGACGTAAAACTTTCAGAGGACAGAGTTAAAGGATATAGAAATTTTCTTAATAAAATTTGGAATGCAAACAAATTTTCCAAAATAAACAATTGCAAATTATCCAAGAAACTTAATGTTAAAAAGGCCAATCTTGATGTGAACAAGTGGATTTATTTTGAACTGGTCAAAACCAACTTTGAGGCAAAAAAGCATATATCGAATTTCAGATTTGATGAAGCAGCGAGAGTAATTTATCAGTTTGTTTGGCACTCTTATTGTGATTGGTATATTGAATTTTTAAAACCTATTTTTGATTCTAAGAATAAAAAAAATCTTGAAGAATCACGTAATATGTCCGCCTTTATTCAGGCAAATATATTAATTCTTTTACATCCATTTATACCATTTTTTACTGAAAAAGTTTGGCAAGATTTTAAATTTATAAATTATTTTAAAACGGCATTAATGTTTAAAAATTGGAATGTAAAATCTCAATCAAGTTTTAACAAAAGTTATAACAAAATTGATTGGCTTATAGATCTTGTAAGGAACATAAGGTCAATAAAAGTTGATTTAAATATATCTCCAGGATCTTTTATCAATATTTCTATCTCTGAATTAAATTCCAACAAAATAAGTATTATAAATGATAATTTAGATGTGTTTAAGAGATTGGGAAGGGTTTTGGAAGTAAGTCATTCAGAATCAAATCAAAATGGTGTAAAAATAATTGTTGGTGGAGAAACTGTTACACTTTACTTTGATCAAAATTTGGATTTGAACCAACAAAAACAAAAAATATCCAGCAAAGTTAAAGATTTAGATCAGAAAATAAGTGGAATAAAAGCTAAATTGAAAAACAAATCTTTTATAAAAAATGCACCAAAACAAATAGTTGAGAAGGAAAAGAAAGTATTAATAGATTGTAAAATTGAACTTAAGAAGTTGAATAGTATTCTAAATAGTATTAAAAATTAATTATGAAATTCAATAAGTCTAAACTACCAAGCAGACATGTATCCGTGGGGGTAAAAAGTGCTCCTCATCGTTCTATGTATTATGCAATGGGTTTAAAAAGTGCTGATATAGAAAAACCCTTTGTTGGTGTAGCTACAACTTGGAATGAATCGGCCCCATGCAATATTACACTTTCAAGACAAGCTCAATCTGCAAAAAAAGGAGTGAAGTCAGCCGGGGGCACTCCAAGAGAATTTACAACCATCACTGTTACAGATGGAATTGCAATGGGACATGCAGGAATGAAATCTTCATTGATTAGTAGAGAAGTTATAGCTGACTCTGTTGAATTAACCATGAGAGGCCACTGCTATGATGCGCTTATCGGTCTTGCTGGTTGTGATAAATCATTACCAGGACTTATGATGGTCATGTTGAGATTGAATGTTCCTTCAGTTTTTATTTATGGAGGATCAATATTACCAGGCAACTACAAAGGAAAAGATGTAACCATAGTAGACGTTTTTGAAGGTGTAGGCAAACACTCAACAGGTAAAATGAGTAAGGAAGATTTATTTGAACTCGAGAGTTTAGCTTGTCCATCAGGAGGATCATGCGGAGGACAATTTACCGCAAATACTATGGCATGTGTATCAGAAGCTATTGGTTTAGCATTACCAGGATCCGCAGGTACTCCAGCAGTATATGAAACACGAGACAAATTTTCGGTTTCAAGTGGAGAAGCGGTAATGAACCTGTTAGAAAAAAATATTAGACCAAGAGATATTGTAACAAAAAAATCATTGGAAAATGCAGCCGTTATAGTAGCTGCTTCAGGGGGATCTACTAATGCTGCACTACATCTACCAGCTATAGCAAATGAAGCTGGAATTAAATTTACTTTAGAAGATATAACAAAAATTTCAAAAAAAACACCCTACATCGCAGATTTAAAACCTGGTGGCAAGTACGTTGCAAAAGACTTATATGAAATAGGTGGGGTTCCAATTTTGATCAAAGCATTGTTAGATGGAGGTTTTTTGCATGAAGATTGTATGACGGTTTCAGGAAAAACAATTGGTGAAAACCATAAAGATATTGTTTTTCCAACTAATCAAAAAGTAGTTTATAAAACCTCAAAACCAATAAGTTCTTCGGGTGGTTTTGTTGGTTTAAAAGGAAACTTGGCACCCGATGGAGCTATTATCAAAGTAGCAGGATTGAAGAAAAAAAAATTTATAGGAAAAGCAAAATGTTTTGATGGCGAGAAGTCCGCTTTAAATGCAGTTTTGGAAAAAAAAATTAAACAAGGAGACGTTATTATTATTAGATACGAAGGTCCAAAAGGAAGTCCTGGTATGCCAGAAATGCTATCAACTACCGGAGCTATATTTGGTCAAGGTTTAGGAGAAGAAGTCGCCCTTATAACCGATGGTCGTTTTTCTGGAGGCACACATGGTATTTCTATTGGACATGTTGGTCCGGAAGCAGCAGTTGGCGGACCAATTGGATTAATTAAAAATGGAGATCTTGTTGAAATAAATGCAGATAAGGGTTTATTAAAAGTTCATCTGAGCAATAAAGAATTATTAAAAAGAAAAAAAAAATGGAAACCAAAAAAGACAGAATATACCTCAGGAACATTGTGGAAATACTCCCAATCAGTGGGCCCAGCATATAAAGGAGCTGTCACACATCCTGGAGCCTTTAAAGAAAAAGAATGTTACGCAGATATATAATAAATAATGAAAATAAAGCCAGTTATTATGTGTGGTGGGGCGGGTACAAGATTGTGGCCTCAATCAAAGAATAATCTTCCGAAGCAATTTATTAATTTTGGTGGTTGGACTTTGTTTGAAAGAACTCTCCAAAGGATAAAAAGTTCAGCATTTGATTACCCTATAATAAGTACGAATTCAGCCTATGTAAATTTAGTACGAAAACATCTGTTGAAATGTAAAATTAAGAAATTTAAAATTGTTTTAGAGCCATTCAAAAAGAATACTGCTCCTGCTATACTATCATCAGTTTTATTAAAAGAAATTCCTTATAACCAATCTATGATTTTCTTTTCAGCAGATCATTTAATCGAAAAAATTAATCGATTTAACAAGTCAATTATTTCAAACAAAAAATATTTAAATGACAATAATATTTTTATCTTTGGTATTAAACCAACTTCACCAACATCCGAATATGGTTATTTTTTAACAAAAAAGATTTCAAGAAACATTAATAAGGTTGTTAGGTTTATTGAAAAACCCAACATAAACAAAGCTAAAAAAATTATAAAAAATAATGGTTATTGGAATTCAGGTATGTTTTTTGCAAGAAAAGACTCAATAGTAAATAATTTTAAAAAATATCAACTACAAATGTTTAAGCTTTGCGCTGATGCCGTAAATAAATCAACAATATATAAAAATGTTTATCATTTAAACAAAATTTCATTTAGCAAAATAAAAGAAAAATCATTTGATTATGCTATATTGGAAAAATCAAAAAATATTAATGGTATTAAATTAAATATACCTTGGTCGGATCTCGGTAGTTGGAAAGAAATTTCGAAGATTTTTCAAAGTGATAAATCAAATTATTTTAAAAAAAAGAATATTTTTTATCGACCTTGGGGAAAATATATTAATTTATACTCAGGAAAAGGTTTTTTGGTAAAAGAACTTGTAATTGATCCAAAATCATCAATTAGTTTACAAAAACACTATCATCGATCCGAGTATTGGACAATTATTTTAGGCAGACCTAAAATTACAATTAATAGAAAAAAATTTTTCAAAAAAATAAATGAAACAGCCTTTATCCCAAAAGGTGCAATTCACAGAATTGAAAATGTTTATAATACGCCGGCCAAAATTATTGAGATTCAAATTGGATCAATTTTGAAAGAAACTGATATAGTTAGATTTAAAGATATATACGGAAGAGTTAATTAAAATTAAATTTATATTATAAGAATATTATAAGATGAAATTTATTACAATTTTAATTTATTTTTTAAAAGATGAAATTAAACTCAATTTAAGAAGAGTGAAAATTATATATATCTTCTTCAAAGAATTCAGTATTTTTCGTTTATTTATTTATTTATTTAATGATTCCGTAATTCCATGTAGAGATAAAATTTTTAGAAATTTTATAATTAAAAATACAAAAAGACTTAAAAATAAAAACAATTCAAATAAAAAAAAAATACTAATCACAAATATTCTTGATCACGCAGGTTATACAACAACAGAAATTATTGTTGGTAAAAACCTCGAGGAGATACTTAACGCAGAAAGTATAGGACTTATAAATAATTATAGTTTTAAAAACATACTTTTATTTAAAAGTTTTGGCATTAAAAAAATACTTGTTCTAAGAAACTTAAATATTTTTGCGAGACTAAAATATTTTATTCAAGCATATTTGATAATTAAGTCATGTAAGAATATGGAAGAATTTTTAAACTTTAATATAAATAATATAGAAATTGGTAAGGGAGTATACGACCATTATTTAAGGTTTTCTGGCGTGGGTACAACAAATGAATTTAAAGCTGAGTTTTATATTTACCTGTCAAAATGTTTGTTAATTTATCATCAAATAAATAAACATTTCAAAAATTATAAATTTATTGCTTCTGTTCAATCGGAACAAATGTTTATACCAGGGTCAATTATTTTTCAAACTGCTCTAGTTAATGGCGCAAATGTATATTCAAGAGTTGGGCTTGGTAAATCATTTACTGTAAGAAGGTACACCAATATTAATGAAAGATATCATGCAAGAGATCATTTCTCGAAAAAATTATATGATTTTGTAAACAAAAATATCAGAAAGGAAGCTATAGAAATAGGAGGTGAAATAATCAAGAAAAGATTTGAAGGCTTGCCCGAATACCAAAAAAAAAACTTATTTTATAATCTTCCAAAATTTAGAAAAATAAAAAAAAAATTCATGGAGATTAAAAGAAAAAATATCACCAAAGAAGATTTGTGCGTCAGATTGGCATGGAGTCCTAAAACTTCCATAGGGGTTATATTTGCAACCGATTTAACAGATGGAGTATTCCAAACTTCTTGGTCATTGTTTAGAGATAGATTGACATGGTTAAGAGAAACTTTGCTTACAATAAAAAAGATTGATAAGGTAAACTGGTTAGTTAGGCCGCATCCCAATGATGAAAAAAATAATGTAATTACAGATACGATATCAGAATACGAAAAAATTTGCTCAAATTGCAGTCATATTAAATTATTTCCCAATGATGTAACAGTTGGTTCCATACCAAAGTTTATTGACGCAGGGGTAACAATGATGGGCAGTCCTGGAGCAGAATATCCTTGTTTCGGCATTCCTACAATAATACCTTGTGAATCATATTCTACTGGATTTGGTTATACGATTGAGCCCAAATCAAAAGAAGAATATTTTTTTCAATTAGAAAATATAAAAAATATAAAAAAATTAAATAATCAACAAATTGAGTTGGCAAAAATATTAATTTTTATTTATATGAAACTTACGCAAATACCTTCAAACCTAATCGCGCAACATGATACTCAGCATGTTGATACAACAAAATACTGGACTGAAATGAATGAATTAATCGACAAATATAACTACGAGGGTGATTTATTATTCAAAATGATGAAAAAGCAACATGCAAACAACGATATGCATACCTTAGACTATAGAATGATCAGTAAGAGAAATCGTGGAAATACTCTTCATAGATTAAGTGGAGGTTTGGATGATAAACATATCGGGACTTGGTGGGTGCCGGATGGATAGTCACAAATCTATAGAATGAACAAAAAAAGAAATTTAAGTTAGTTCGTTTATCTAATTTCAATCTCTATTGGCGTATGATCCGAAGGTTTCACTTTAGATCTGGGTATTTTGTTAATATTTACACTTACAATATTATTTATGAAATTGTCTGATATTAAAAAATGATCAATTCTCATCCCGTTATTTTTTTGCCAAGAACCAGCCATATAATCCCAAAAAGTATAATCCTGTTTATCTTTGTTAAAATATCGATAAATATCTTGAAACCCTAAATTAATTAACTCACGAAATTTTTTTCTTATTTCTAGTTTGAACAAAGCGTCATTTTCATATTTTTTATAATTATAGACATCAATTTGATCAGGGATAATGTTAAAATCACCACCAATAATAATATTATTATAATTTGCTATTGTTTTTTTTAGTTGCTTTATTAATAAATTAAGCCAATTTTTTTTATATGTATATTTATCAGTTTCAATGGGATTGCCATTAGGAACATATATATTTATTAATTTAATTGTTTTTGTTTTAATTTTTAAATTTCCAGCCAATATCCTAGCTTGTTTGCGTTCGTCGTCAAAAAAATTAAACTCAATATTTTCAAATTTTTTTTTTGATAAAAAAGCAACACCATTATAACTTTTTTGTCCTAAAACGTATGAATCATATCCGGAATTTTTAAACTCTTCAAAAGGGAAGTTTTTTTCTTCTGTTTTTATTTCTTGCATCATCAGTATATCTGGTTTTGATGACTTCAGATAAATTAAAATGTTTTCTATTCTTGCTCTTACTGAATTAACATTCCAAGATGATAATATCATCAAATTGAAAATGATATCCCACAGCCACAAGATGATTTAGTTTTAGGATTAGATATTTTGAAAGAAGTTCCCATTAGCTCAGATGTAAAATCTATTTCCGAACCCCTTAAAATTTCTAACGAGAGTTTATCAATAACAATATTATTTATTTTTATGTCTTCTTGATCGATGTTGTTATCAAAAGAAAAATCATATTTAAAACCTGAGCAGCCTCCGCCTAATACGGATATTCTAAAATAGGTACCAGGCTCCTTTGTTGATACAAGTTGGTTAACTTGTTTTATTGCTTTATCAGTAAATTTTATTTCACTAATCATTATTTTACTTACATGACATAATATAATATTTAGTTAAAATAATGCAAAGCTATAGTAAAAAATATTTAAATTTAAAAATTTCAACAAGCAAAGGTCGATTATTTAAAGAAAAAAAAAGTGGTCTTAGAACACCATTCCAAAGAGATAGAGATAGAATTATTCATAGCGCATCATTTAGACGCTTAAAACATAAAACGCAGGTTTTTGTTAATACTGATGGTGATCATTTCAGAACTAGATTAACCCACTCTATGGAAGTTTCACAAATATCAAGAACAATAGCTAGAGCATTAAATTTAAATGAAGATTTATGTGAAACATTAAGTTTAGCGCACGACATGGGTCACACACCATTTGGTCATTCGGGAGCAGATATACTTAACGAATGTATGGAAGATTGTGGTGGTTTTGATCACAATATACAAACTTTAAGGATAGTTACAGTTTTAGAGGAAAAATATTATAATTTTAAAGGATTGAATCTAACGATTGAAACATTAGAAGGATTAATAAAACACAATGGTCCATTATATGACACAGGTAGATTTAACAAAATATTGCAACTAAACACTTTCAAAAATAAAATAAATTTTAATAAATTTCCTTATTTAGAATCACAAATTTCATCTATTTCAGATGATATTGCCTATAATAACCACGATATAGAAGACGGTATTAGAGCAAATTTATTTTCTTTAAACGAAATTGCAGAAATACCTTTCTTTAAAATAATATTTAATAAACACAATAAAAATATACAAAAATTTGGAAAAAAATTAATTGTTTCACAAATTGTTAGAGAATCAATTAATCATATGGTTACAGATATTATAGAAAATACCAAAAAAAATATTAATAAATACAAAATAAAATCATTAAATAATATATATATTTGCGATAAACCAATAGTTTGCTTTTCTAGTAAAATGATAGAGATTGATAAACAAATTAAATTTTTTTTAAATCACAATATGTACAACAATAAATATGTTTTAAAAAAAACAACTGAAGGAAAAAAAATAATAAAAAATTTGTTTAATAATTTAAATAAGAATCCAAAAAAATATATCAGAAATGATTTGCTAAAAACTGGTATAAAAGAAAGAATCGTATCAGATTTTATTGCTGGAATGACTGATAGGTTTGCTATTAATTTAAATAGAAATCTCAAATGAATATATTTTCAATTTATTTAGAAAAAATTAAAGAATTTTTAATTGATCTAGAAAAATACGAGCAAATAAAACTTTCCGATAATTTAAATAATTTGACAATTGAATTAACCCCAAAAGATCTGCAAGGCGATATATCATGTAATGCAGCTTTAATATTATCTAAAACAAATAATAAAAAACCAAAAGATATTGCAGAATTTCTTAAAACCAATCTAATAATAAAATTTTCTGAGTTTAAAAATATATTCATCGCTGAGCCAGGTTTTTTAAACATCGAATTTAAAGATGATTTTTGGCACAAGTTTTTAAGCGACTTATTAAATTTAAAAGAAAAATATGGATCAAATTTTTATAAAAAAAATAGGTACAATATTGAATTTGTTTCTGCTAATCCTACGGGACCGTTGCATGTTGGTCATTGTAGGGGATCAATATTAGGAGATGTAATTGCAAATTTGCTAATTTTTAACGGTAATGCTGTAACTAAAGAATATTATGTTAATGATCTCGGAAAACAGATAAAAAATTTTACATTATCAGTTTATTATAGAATTATTGAAATACTGCATAATAAAGAATTTCCAAAAAACGAGGAGGATCTTTATCCAAGAGAAAATGTTGTCGACATTGCAAAAAAAATTATAGATAAAAAATTAATTAGTGAATTTAATAATTTCGACAAGATTTATGAGAAACTTAGAGAAATTTCAATTAAAGAGTCTTTAGAATTAATAAAAATTAACCTAAGTTCTCTAGGTGTACAGCATGATCACTTTGTTTTCGAAAGTCAATTATATAAAAATAATGAGATACAAGATACTGTTGAAAAATTAAAAAAAAAAGATCTTATCTATTATGGAAAAATTGCAGCACCAAAATTTAAAGAAGAAAAAAATTGGAAAGAAAGAAAGCAATTATTATTTAAATCAACTTTATATGGGGATGATAAAGATAGACCACTACAAAAGGATGATTCATCGTGGACATATTTTGCTGGTGATTTAGCTTATCATAACAATAAAATTGATAGAAAATTTGATATCTTAATAAATGTATTGGGTGCAGATCATACCGGATATATCAAAAGAATAAATGCTGGAGTCGAAGCGCTTTCAAATAAAAAGACAAAATTAAATTGCAAAGTTAGCCAACTGGTTAAACTGATAAAAGATGGAAAGCCTTTTAAAATGTCGAAAAGAAAAGGTGATTACATAACGGTTGAAGATCTTATTAATGAAGTAGGAAGAGATCCTGTTAGATTTATTATGTTAAGCAGAAGTAATGATGTAGAGTTAGATTTTGATTTTAAAAAAGTTACCGAAAAAACAAAAGACAATCCTGTTTATTATGTTCAATATTGCTATGCAAGAATTTGTTCAGTCTTTAGAAATATCAACAAAGATTTAAATGAAGAAATTAACTTTGATATAAAAAAATTTCATATAAATTCTTATGAGAGACAAATAATTAAAAAACTATCCGAGTGGCCAAAATGCATATCCATTTCAACTCAAAGAATGGAACCACATAGGATTCCTATTTATTTATATGAATTATCATCTTTATTTCATTCTTATTGGAATTTAGGAAAAGATGACATTTCTTTTAGATTTATAAGTGAGAATAAACCAACAAGTTTAACAAAACTAATTATTTTAAAATGTATTTCTTATGTGATTAAATCTGGAATGAATTTGATTGGAGTTAATACTCCAAATAAAATGTGATGCTTAAAGAAGTTAAGTATGTAGTTTATTTACTCACAATATTTTTTTTTATTTTTTTTGTTATAAAGTTTTATCTGTCTGATGATAACGTTAAATGGAGCAATAAGATTATACTTCAATATCAAAATATATTAGATAAAAGATTTATTAGTTTACCTATAATTAAAAATGACACAAACGACATCATTGAATACACAAGTGAAGTTGAGGATTTTAAGAATAAGAAACAAAGAAAGTTTTGGGATTTATTTAAAACAAATGAAAAATAGAAAGGCATTTATAGTTGGCATTAGTTCAACATTTTTAAAAAAAAATGAAATTGATTTTTTAAAAACAAACAAACCTTGGGGTGTGATTTTATTTTCTAGAAATATAAATGATTTTAGTCAGACAAAGAAGTTAGTTAATCAAATTAAATCATGTTTTCGTGATAATAAATATCCGATCTTGATTGATGAAGAGGGCGGTAAAGTTTCAAGATTAAAAAAAATTATTGACACAAATAACTTTTCCCCAAAATCTTTTGCTAATTTATATTTAAAAAATAAGAAAAAGTTTTTTTATCAATATAAAATTTATATAAATAGCATCTCTCAAATCTTAAACGATCTAGGTATTAACATTAATACCGTTCCAGTTTTAGATGTTGTTAGAGATAAGACAAATAAAATTATAGGTGATCGTGCCTTTTCAAATAAAGTTAAAATTGTTTCAAAACTTGGTGATTACTGTATTAAATTGTATACAAAAAATAGAGTTGGAACAGTTATTAAACATATACCAGGGCATGGTTTAGCAACTAACGACAGTCATTTTAGTACCCCTATAGTTAATGAAAAAAAAAAAATATTAAATAATATCGACTTTTTAGCGTTCAAAAACAAAAAGTCTTTATTTGCGATGATAGCCCACATTATCTATTCTCAATACGATTCAACTAATACTGCCACGCATTCCAAGATAATTATAGATGATATAATAAGGAAAAAATTGAAATTTAGACACCTTCTAATTTCCGACGATATATCTATGAAAGCTTTAAAATATGCTCTTAAAGAAAATGTTATTAGATCTTTAAAAGCAGGTTGTAATTTAATTTTACACTGCAACGCAAATATCAATGAAATGAGAATAATTGCAAATAATGTTCCAAAAATAGATGATTTTGTTATAAAAAAAACATCACAATTTTATAAATTTCTAATGTAAAATTATTTTATGTTCGTTAATGATTCTAATAATTTTGAGATTAATTTATCCAATTATTCAGGATCTTTAGACGTATTATTAGATTTAGCTAAATCACAAAAAGTTAATCTAGCAGAAATTTCAATAGCTGAATTAGCTGATCAATTTAACACGTTTATAAATAAAGCAAAAAAACTCAATTTAGATTTAGCTTCCGAATATTTATTAATGGCTACTTGGCTAACTTACCTAAAATCTAAATTATTATTACCAGAAACGGAAGAAGATGAGTTCAAAGTTTTAGAGGTGGCAGAAAAACTCAAATTACAGTTAAAAAAATTAGAACTAATTAGAATTCTTTCAGATCAAATGTTAAAAAGAAAAAGATTGGGTATAAATATATTTACAAGAGGAATGAAAGGTGGAATTAGATCGATTTACAGCTCTAATTATTCAGTTACTTTATATGAAATGTTAAAATCTTACGCAAATAATGTAATGAAAAAAGATTTTATGAAAATTAATATACCTAGATTGCCTGTATTTACCACTGAAGAGGGTATAAAAATAATCAGGACATTTTTTGGTAAATTGTCTGATTGGAAAAATCTAAGTGAGTTAATTCCAAAAGAGTTCAATGAATCAAAAACTTTAAGGAAATCTGGTTTTGCTGGTGTTTTTGCTGCATCTTTGGAATTGTCAAAAGAGGGTAATATTGAAATAAAACAAAATTTACTTTTTGATAACATATTTATAAAAGAGAAACAATGAAGAACAGAAATCAAAAAAATAATATAATTAATTTTCCTACTATTATGTCTGAATCCGAAAGAGAGATAGAAGCAATTTTGTTTGCCGCAGAAGAGCCGCTTGATATTGAAAGCATTGAGTCTAAAATTAAAAAAAAAAAAAATATTATCAAATCATTGGAAAATTTACAGCGCCATTATTCAGGTAGAGGAATAAATTTAGTTTGTATATCAGGCAAATGGTCTTTTAGAACCGCCGAGAATCTTTCTGGCTTAATGTCGCAACAAAAATCTGTTCAAAAAAAACTTTCAAAAGCTGCCATAGAAACGCTTGCAATAATCGTTTATCACCAACCAGTTACTAGAGCTGAAATTGAGGAAATTAGAGGAGTCTCTTTCGGAACAAATACACTTGAAATTTTATTGGAACTAAATTGGGTAAAGCCGTGCGGGAGAAGAGATGTACCTGGTAGGCCAATACAGTATGCAACAACAGAAGATTTTTTAAGTCATTTTAATTTACAAAAATTGTCGGATTTACCAAATATTGAGGAGTTAACATCCGCAGGTTTAATAGATAGTGGACATATAGATTCATCAATATTTGGAACCAAATCTTTTTTTAAGGAGAAAGAGGAAGAAAAAAAAGAAAATATTTATTCAAATATAGACGAAATGTTGGGCAACACTCTGAAATCAGAAGAAGACTGAAAAGATTGCTTTAATAAAAATTAAAAATTGTATATAAATTCCCTATGAGTATCGGCTTTTGGCAAATTGCTATAGTGGTAGTGTTGGTGGTATTACTTTTTGGCAGAGGAAAAATTTCTAGTCTTATGGGGGATGTGGCGAAAGGGATTAAAAGTTTCAAAAAGGGCATGTCGTCTGATGTTACCGAGGATTCGGAATCCAAGAATATAACAAGCGATAATTCAGATTCAAAAAAAGAATAAACTTTAATAAATGCCACAAATCGGCTGGTTT
>Ga0208641_1000888_pt1 | contig 16190 bp, 13 predicted proteins | sample ETN02SmetaG_2_FD_185789 | JGI IMG/M metagenome (GOLD analysis project Ga0208641, IMG submission 185789) | Marine microbial and viral communities from oxygen minimum zone, Eastern Pacific Ocean - ETNP2014F10-02SV253 (SPAdes) (version 2) | ecosystem: Environmental > Aquatic > Marine > Oceanic ... | reverse complement strand
TTAGATTGGATTCATTTAATCCCCTCTTGGATAAACTATAATTTTGATCTAGTTGAGCTGTTCCCAAAACTAGATTGAATGATTTATTTTTCATTTATATTAATTAAAGTTTTTTAATTTTTTTTAATTCAAATCTAATTTTTTTATTAATTTTGTTTAAATCATTTAATTTAAGATCTCCTGTAGCTATACCTTGATTGGTAAAAAAAAACTAGATTTAGAAAAATATAATATATCAATTGAAGACTTGTTACGGGAGCCGGTGCAATGATTTCTAAATCTGATTTAGCCCCACTACAAAAAATAATGCATTAATAATTTATCTTTTCTGTCCATTTAAACAATAATATTTGCGTCAATAGAGCTTTCGAAAATTGTCCCTGTTTATAATTTTGAAAAATACTTTCACCAATACAAACTAGAAAAACTTTACAATACGAAATTTTAGATCATAAAATAGGGAATATCTTTAGATAATAATTAATTATGTGAAAATAGATCGGGAAGAGTTTGGCATGGATACAAAAACTAAAAACAAGGTAATACGTAAACTGGAAAAGGAAGAACTAATACATTCTTCATATATGCCAAGTGTGACCACAGTGAGTCAAAAATTGATTAGACATAAGTTTGGGTAGATCTATAGAATATTTTCTTAATGAATTCATCGCTTTTAAAAATAAAAATTTATTTTAAACAAAAAAAGGAAATATATGTTAATTTATGATCAGAAAAAATACTTTAATTAATTTTCTTAGAAAAATAGATCATAACATTCAATGAAATTAGTCTTTTTTTCATTTAAACATAGATATAGAAAAAAAGAGTTAAATAATTTTTTAGCTACCAGAATTTACGGAAAGTATTTTATACTTAATTTGGGTGGACCATTTAAACATTTTGTTGCGAAAATATTAATATTCTTAAAGATGGGAAAAGCTATATCATGTGATGGTAGACCAACAGTTTCTGACAAGTCGAAGGGTATAAATTTTTGGTTGAGAGGTACTACTCTAAATATTCCCAGTGATCTCAAAAAATTAAATAACAATTTTGTACATATATTTAATCCACTTTTTGAAGAAAATAAAGTTTTTCAAATTTATCCAATAAAAATTAAAAAAGCCCAGATTCAAAGTGATCTTAAAATTATATACATATCTAGAGTTAATATTGAGACTAGCTTTGAAGAGAAAATTATTTGGGACAAATATAAAAACAAATTAATAGAAAATTTCAGTTTAATTGATAATAAAGATTTTTGGGAAAAAATTTTTCAAAAAGATAGTGACAAATATAAAAATTTTAATTTGTATAAAAAAATCAAACTCCTCTTAAGATTCGAGATTATTAAAAATCTAAAAAAAATATTTAGCAAAAAATTAATTCTTGTTGGTGATGACTGGAAATCTCTTTCTTTTGATACACACCCTTCAAATTATTACATGAAACAAATAAATAAATTGTATAACGGAAATATTTGTTTAGACCTAGGATCCATAGAAGGAAGTATGTCCTTGTATTCAAGACCAAATCGAATTATTGAGTCTGGTGGGTTAATTATTCAAAGTATTCAATGGGACAGTAAAGAAATCTGGAAAAACCTTCATAATAAAATTTTATTTAATAATATACCCGAATTAATATCTTTAATTGAAAAACTATTAAATAATAGGAAATATTGTTCTGCTTTATTGCAAAAGATTTCAGAAAATTTTAGATACTCGGAAAAATCTATTGAGAAAAGTCTCGATAAAATTTTTAATATACTTAATTAAATTTGTATTTGTAATGATAAAAAAAACATTATTTAATAATAAATTACTATTGATTAACTAAAATTTTTATATAAGTTATTTCTTAAACATGATTTATATTCCCTCTCATTTACAAATAGAACCTGTAAATCGTTTCTGTGATGCACGTTGTCCTATGTGCACAATTAAATTTGTTCCTGAATTTAATAAAAACGTGGAAGATGAGCTTTCAAACAATGGTATAGCTAGACCTTCAGAAATAATGACCTTAAAAAATTTTAAGATAATAGCATCAAAATTCAAACCCTATACTGACAGAATACGTTTTCTCAGTTTGCATGGGTGTGGTGAACCTCTCTTAGATAAAAACCTTTCTGATAAAATAAAATGTGCCAAAGATGTTGGTTTTAAAGAAGTTGGTTTCACTTCAAATTGTAACATTTTAACTGAAGAGACGAGCAAAAAACTACTAGAAGCGGGGTTAAATTGCATTATTCCATCAATTGATGGACTAACAAAGGAAGTTCATGAGACAATACGACCTAGAACTGATTATGAAAGAATTATCAAAAACGTTCAAAATTTTATTAAGCTACGTGACCAGCATGATTTTAATTGCAAAGTTTTAATCCGCATGGTTAGGCAGCAGCTGAACAGCCATCAATGGAATGATTACAACGCTTTTTGGTACAAACTGTTGAATAATAAAAAGGGTGACAATGTGTTGGGTATGGACGTTCATAACACGGGCGGAAAGGTACCAAATTATAACAAAATGAAAGTTAACAACTACAATTATATGGACGAAGATCATAAGATTCACCATACAAACTCTGTAAAAAATGGCCTCTTTGATAAACTTCTTGCGTCCAAAAAAAATAATAATGATGAAATTTGCGTAAAACAAAGTGAAGTGGAAAAATTAGGTGGGTGTGCTGACTTATTCAGCCGCTTGAGCATATTCGTGTCAGGCGATGTTGCACTTTGTGCAGCTGATCAAGCAGAATATTTTAAACTTGGCAACGTGATCAATCAAGATCCAATAGAAATATTCAATAATGGTCAGTTTTCTTACTACCGTAAGAAATGGTTGTCAGACAATTATAAAAAACTTGATCATTGTAAGAGCTGTACTTTGGTTACATCTAGGTTTTATAAAACCTACGTGTCTTAACCACGGTATAAAACTTTAATAGTGAAAAAACCTGTCATATTACATATAGCAATAAATCTTAACGGTGGTCCTGGACGAGTTCATTTCTCAACATTAAAATTTTCGAAAACCACAGCATCTTCATTTTCACATGAGTTCATAATTTTAGATGAAAAACATATACAACCAAAATCTCTCGAATTATTTTCAGAATACTCTGATTGTCTTCATATTGGAAAAAATGAGGCTTTTATTAAAAAAAAAATGGATGAAGCTGACATTATTCAAATTGATTGGTGGAATCACCCGTTAATTTATAATTTATTGATTAATTTTACCCTTCCACCTTCACGTATCATTTTATGTTCTCATGTAAACGGTCTTTCACGACCCAATATTATCACTAAAAGTCTTGTTGATTTTTCTGACATTTTTATCGCTACTACCAAAGCTACAAAAAAACATCCGTTGTTCCAATCGGAAGTAAACATCAAACACCACAAAAAATTACGTTATGCAACTTTTCCGATCGATTTTGAGAGATTTGGATCTATGCAACCAAAAAATCACGAAGGTTTTAATGTTGGTTACGTAGGAACTTTTGATTATTCAAAAATGCATAGAAATTTTTTATCTATGTCCGCAGCTATTAATGTTCCTAAAATTAAATTCATTATTTGTGACCAAAGTAATGATAAAGGAAAGATTAAAATGGAAGCGAAAAAATATGATGCTGGAAAATTCCAGTTCATGGGATTTGTTGAAAATATCAAAAGTATCTTGGAAGTGCTTGATGTATTTGGATATCCGCTAAATGCCAATCATTTTGGAGCTGGTGAACAAGTTATTACTGAAGCCATGTATGCTGGTTTACCCGTAGTTGCGTTTTCCAACCCCCCCGAACAAGAAATTATTTATCATAATGAAACTGGTATTCTTGTTAAAGACGAGAAAAATTACGCTGAAGCCATAAAAGCTTTGTATCTTAATCCTAATGAAAGAAAAAGGATTGGAATGAATGCCCATAGACATGTCATGGAAAAATTAAATCCGTTAAAACTTTTTCAGGAATTCGAAACTATTTATAAAGAATTGATGGAATCGGATAAAAGATCCCGAACTTTTAATACATTGATTAAAAAAAGTGATGTTTCTAGAAATAATTTAGGTGCACATTTGTTTGTAGAGTCTCTTGGCCATAAAGGCGCTGAATTCTTGCAAAGCCTTGAATGTGGAAGAGAAAAATCTAATAATGATATTAATAAGATCGTCAAGGAAGTGGAGATCGGAATGAAAACTGTTACAAAGGGTAGCATCTTCCAATATTTATATTTTTTTCCTAATGACACTTTCCTTAATTTCTGGTCCAATTTAATTTCAAAGGTAGATGACTAGGTCACCGAATCCATTTTTAGATATCATAAATCTACAAGTAGTATTTAAAAAAAAATTTATAAAATGTTTTTGGAAATTTAAACACTCTGATAAATTAATATAAAAAAACTTAAACAAAGTTTTTAATATACATAACTAAATTAAAACTTATAGTAATACAAAAATGCCTGATTCATTTAAATCTTTTGAAACCTCAAAATACTTCTCAACTAAACATAAAAATTATTTTAAAATCTATGATCATATTTTTAAGAAATATATCGGAAAAAAAATTATTTTAGTTGAAATCGGAGTATTAAGTGGTGGTTCACTTTTTATGTGGAAAAACTTTTTTGAAAGGAATGCAGAAATTATCGGAATAGATCTTAATCCTATTGCAAAAAAATGGGAAAAATATGGATTCAAAATTTTTATTGGTAATCAATCTGATTCGAATTTTTGGAAAGATTTTTTTAAAAAAGTTGGCAAAGTTGATGTTATAATTGATGACGGTGGACATACAAATAAACAACAAGTTATTACTTTATTGGAAACCATTCCTAACATTAATGATAATGGAATGCTGGTAGTTGAGGATGTGCATTCTAGTTATATGACAAAATTTCGTAACCCATCAAAGTATTCTTTTATAAATTTTACTAAAATAATTGTAGATCAATTAAATTTAAGATACAAAATTATTAGCAAAGAAAAACTGAACTTCTTACAGGAAAAAATTTTTTCTATAGAATTTTATCAATCAATAGCAGTTTTTAATATTAATTTTATTGATAACTTTTCAGGAGAAAAAATATCCAACAAAGGTATTTCTGATAAAGCTGAAGATTTGAGATTTGGTAATAATAAGAAGTTATTAGATAAATTTTTAGGTAAATTGGAATTTTTATTTAATAAATATTTAATAAAAGGGAATAAAAGTTCTTTTTTCATATTTGTTCTCAAAGTTATAACAAAAATACTATCAATTTTTCATGATAAAGAATTAAAAAAGAAATTTAAATTATATGATTAGAATATTATATTATTTTTAAATATGAAATAATTAAGAATTTATTCTTTGCCAAGCCAATTCTTCTACGATTTTATCTGTAGATAAACTACTTTTTTTTGATTCATTTAACAATGACAAAACTTTATCGCTAATTTTATTTAATTGATCATCTAGAGTATCTTCAGAATTATTTATCTCACAAGAAATTGCAATAACCCCCCCAGAATTAACTAGATAATCTGGTGCATAAAAAATATTGTGTTCTTTTAACCATAGAGCTGTTTCCTGGTTATCCAATTGATTATTAGCCGCACCAATAATCGCTTTGCATTTTAATTTTTTTTTAGTTTCTGAATTAATTACTCCACCTAATGCGCATGGTGAAATTATATCGCATCTGTGTTCAAAGATTGAATTTATATCAGATTCAACAAATGATATTTTATCTTTTTTCAACTGATCTATAGATTTTCTTCCAATATTCGAAACTATTAAATTCGCATTCTTATCAAATAAAAGTTTTGATAACTTGCTTCCAACTTTACCCACTCCACTAATTGCAACTGTAGATTCATTTAATTCTTTGTTATTAAAAAACTTAAGAGCAGTACCCATAGCAATAAAAATTCCTTTTGCCGTTGGTGCAGATGTTTCAAGTTTAATACCACTAACATATTTTGTCGCTTTATTAATCGAGATTAGGTCTTCCATTGAAGTTCCAACGTCTCCAGCAGTAATATATGTGTTGTTTAATTGATCAACAAGTTCGCCGTAAGATTCGTAAAGATCGGGAGTTTTTTTTACATTTTTTAAATTAATTACAGCTTTACCGCCACCAAAATTTATTCCGCAAACACTATTTTTAAAACTCATAGCCTTTGAAAGTTGAAGTGCATCGTTTAATTGTTCTTCGAGATTGTTATATGACCAGCTTCTAACTCCGCCCAAAGCTGGACCTAATTTCGTATTATGAATAGCAACAATGCAATTTAAATTGGTAGATTTATTTGTTGCATGAATAACCCTTTCATACTTTGGTATTGAAATATCCTTTATCTCTAAGCCCATTAAATTGATTTTTTTTAGAATAGTTAATGCGTCTGTGCTTGAGTTTTGTCATCTCTATCCGATTTCGATAAAGCATCAACATCAGCCCAATCTACTGGTTTTAGTTCTTTTGTTAAAGCGCTTTTCAATACATCTTCAACGGATGAAACAGTTATTATTTCAATTTCATCTTTAACTTTTTTTGGAATTTCTGTTATATCTTTTTCATTGTCTTTAGGAATTAACACTTTTTTAATTCCCGCTCTATGCGCCGCAAGTAACTTTTCTTTCAATCCTCCAATTTGTAATACTTGACCGGTTAAAGTTACTTCTCCTGTCATAGCAATATCTCTTTTGACTGGTATTCCTGTTATAGAAGATACTATGGATGTTACCATTCCAATTCCAGCAGATGGCCCGTCTTTCGGAGTGGCTCCTTCTGGAACATGAATATGGAAATCTTTTTTTTCAAACACTGGTGGAATGATACCATAATCTAAACTTTTTGATCTAACATAGGATTTAGCTGCTTTTACAGATTCCTGCATAACCTCTCCGAGTTTACCTGTTATTTGCATCTTTCCTTTTCCAGGCATATGCACCGTTTCAATTTTTAATATTTCACCTCCGTACTCAGTCCAAGCTAACCCGGTCGCAACTCCAACTTTATCTTCGGTTTCAAGTTCACCAAATTTGAATTTTTTAATACCTAAAAAATCTGACAAATTGTTTAAGTTAATATTAATTTTACTTCCTTCACCAGCTACAATTTTTTTGACTGTTTTTCTCGCAATTTTTGAAATCTCTCTTTCTAAATTTCTAACGCCTGATTCTTTGGTATAGCTTCTAATTATTTCTTGAATAGAGTCTTCTTCTATATTCAATTCTTCTTCTCTAACTCCATTATCTTTAAACTGTTTTGGAAGTAGATATTTATTTGCTATATTTATTTTTTCATCCTCTGTATAACCAGGAATTCTTATAACCTCTAACCGATCTAGTAAAGCAGGAAGAATATTTAATGTGTTAGCTGTCGTTACAAACATTACATCTGAAAGATCATAGTCGACTTCTAAATAATGATCATTGAAAGTTGAATTTTGCTCTGGATCTAAAGCTTCTAATAACGCTGATGATGGATCTCCTCTATAATCAGCTCCTACTTTATCTATTTCATCCAATAGAAAAAGTGGATCTTTAGTGCCAGCTTTTTTCATCTGTTGAATAATTTTGCCTGGTAAAGAACCAATGTAGGTTCTTCTATGACCTCTAATTTCAGCTTCATCTCTAATTCCACCCAAGGACATGCGAACAAATTGTCTTCCTGTTGCTCTTGCAATGGATTTTCCAAGTGAAGTTTTTCCAACCCCTGGTGGACCCACCAAACATAAAATAGGACCTCTAATTTTATCTATTCTTTTTTGAACTGCCAAGTATTCGGTTATTCTTTCTTTAACTTTTTCTAAACCGTAATGATCTTCGTCCAAAATCTTTGAAGCTTTATTTAAATCTTTATAAACTTTATCTTTTTTGTACCAAGGTATATCAATCATCCAATCTAAATAATTTCTAACTACCGTAGCTTCAGCTGACATTGGACTCATTGATTTTAGTTTTTTAAGTTCTGACATGCATTTTTTGGTTACGTCCTTTGGCATTTTTGCCTTTAAAATTGATTTATGAATACTTCCTGTCTCATCTTTTCCTTCTTCAATTTCACCAAGTTCTTTTTGAATCGCTTTTAGTTGTTCATTTAAATAATATTCTCTTTGTGTTTTCTCCATTTGGTTTCTAACTCGACCTCTAATTCGCTTCTCAACACCAATGATACTTGCTTCATGATTTAGAATTTCGATAATATTATTAATTCTTTTCTTAACATCTAATACTTCAAATAATTGTTGTTTTTCTTGAATTGATATATTTAAATGGGACACAAGATTATCAGCAATATGAGATGGATCTTTTAATAACTTTAAATTGTTTAAAATTTCGGTAGGAATTTTTTTATTAACCGCACTTAATTTTTCAAGCCTTCTTAAAGCAGTAATTGCTAAAGGATAAAGATCCTCATTTTTATTTAAGATATCTTCGCAAGGCAATACTTTACAGGTAATGAATTCACCCCTGTTATTGAAATCTACAATTTTTACTCTTTTAATGCCCTCTACAAGTAATTTTATTGTCCCATCTGGTAGCTTAAGCAATTGAAGTATCGAACATTTACATCCGTAAACGAAAACATCGTTTTTTCCTGGATCATCAACTTCGGAATTCTTTTGAGTAACTAATACAAATTTTTTATCGGTTTTCATCACTTCATTTAGTGCAGTAATTGATTTTTCTCTTCCAACAAACAGTGGCACCACCATCTTTGGAAACACTACTACATCTCTTAATGGTAAAAGAGGAAATGAATTTTCGTTATCCATGCCTTAAATATGGATATTATTGTGAATATTTCAACAAAAATTTACGCAGCTGAAGATTTGTCTGTTTTATTCTTGTTTTTGGAATAAACAACTATAGGTTCAATTTTACCGGTTACTACGGCTTGATCGATAATAATCTCTTCCACGTTTTCTTGACTTGGTAAATCAAACATTGTTTTCAAAAGAAGAGATTCGAGTATAGTGCGTAATCCTCTTGCTCCCGTTTTTTTATTAATTGCTTTTTTTGCAATTTCTAACAGTGCCCCTTCCTTAAAAATTAGTTTCGCTCCCTCAAATCTAAAAATTTGTTGATATTGTTTTATTAGAGAGTTTTTTGGTTCTTTTAAAATAGTTACCATTGATTGTTCATCTAAATCTTCAAGTGTTGCAACAATTGGCATTCGACCAATAAATTCTGGAATCAAACCATACTTTAATAGATCTTCTGGTTCTAATGTTTTAATAACCTCTCCAGTTCTTTTATCATCTTCACCTCTAACTTCGGCACTAAAACCAATCGAAGTTCCTTTGTTTCGATGTGAAATAATTTTATCTAATCCAGCAAAAGCACCTCCGCAGATAAATAAAATATTGGTTGTATCAACTTGTAAAAATTCTTGTTGAGGATGCTTCCTTCCTCCTTGAGGAGGTACACTCGCAATTGTTCCCTCCATAATTTTTAACAAAGCTTGTTGAACACCTTCACCAGATACATCTCTTGTGATAGAAGGATTTTCAGATTTCCTGCTAATTTTATCGACTTCATCAATATAAACAATTCCATTTTGTGCTTTTTCAACGTTGTAATCAGCTGCTTGTAAAAGTTTTAAAATTATATTTTCAACATCCTCTCCAACATAACCTGCTTCTGTAAGAGTTGTAGCATCTGCCATAGTGAATGGTACATCTAAAATTCTTGCCAACGTTTGAGCTAGTAAAGTTTTTCCACATCCTGTTGGTCCGACTAATAATACATTAGATTTCGCCAATTCTACTTCATTGCTACTTTTGGCTTCATAATTTAATCGCTTGTAATGATTGTGAACCGCGACTGATAAAACTTCTTTTGCATATTTTTGGCCAACAACGTAATCATCTAACACTTTGCAAATTTCTCTTGGTGAAGGAACTCCCTCTTGATACTTGACTAATGAATCCTTATTTTCCTCATTAATAATATCCATACATAGTTCAACACACTCATCACAAATAAATACAGTGGGTCCTGCAATAAGTTTTTTAACTTCGTGTTGACTTTTTCCACAGAAAGAACAGTAAAGAATATTTTTATTATTTTTGTTACTCATAAATTTATAAACGAATCAATCAATTGACCTTATTATAAGTAATCAATCATAAGCAAGTGCGAGTTGTAAACACAACTAAATGTTGTGGGTTATATTCTTTTTTCTACAACTTTATCTATTAATCCAAATTCTTTTGCCTCTTGAGGGGTCATGAATTTATCTCTTTCTAGAGCATTTTTTATTTCATCAACAGTACGTCCGGTATGCTTTGAATAAATTTCATTCAATCTTTTTTTTAATAACATGATTTCATTTGCATGAATTTCAATATCAGTTGCTTGCCCTTGAAAACCAGCAGAAGGTTGGTGAACCATAATTCTGGAATTTGGAAGAGAAAACCGCTTTCCATTTTCTCCTGCTGCTAAAAGAAAAGAACCCATAGAAGAAGCCTGTCCAATACACAACGTAGAAACCGATGGATTGATATATTGCATCGTATCATAAACTCCAAATCCAGCATTTACCAATCCACCTGGACTATTGATATAAAAGTAAATTTCTTTTTTAGGATTTTCAGATTCCAAATATAAGAGTTGTGCAGTTATTAATGTTGCTACATTATCATTAATCTGACCAACTAAAAAAATGATTCTTTCCTTTAAAAGTCTAGAATATATATCATAAGCCCTTTCTCCACGGCCTGATTGTTCAACAACCATTGGAATCAGGTTGTTCATGTGTTCTTGAATTTTATCAGTCATATAGTGATTCGCTGTTATACAACTAGTAATTACTTTTTGCTAACTTTTTTTCGTTTTCCAGGTTTTTTTGTAGTAGTTTTTTGAATTTTTGGCAGTACTTCACTGCTAATATTAGATTCTTTATTTTGATCCAATATAATTTTTTCCGCTTCATCTGTAGAGATATTTTTTTTAGTGGATCTTGCTTTTTCTTTTATCAAAGAAATAATTTTTTCCTCATATATTCCTCCTCTTAAACTCGCAACTGCGGAGGGGTTTTTTTGATAATATTCTGCCACTTGTTTTGCTTGATCGGGCATCATTTTAGTTTGTTTCTGAATTTCATTGTTAATTTCTTTCTCATTAACTTTCAAATTATTTTGTTCTCCAAACTCATTTAAAATTAATCCGATTTTAATTCTTTTTTTTGCTATTTTCTCATGTAATTTTTTATTTTTTTCTATTTCTTCATTTTTCATTCCGTGATTTAGCAGTTCAATTTCTTGTTGAATAAGATTTTCTGGAATTTGAATACCTTGAAATTTATCCAATTGATCAAGAATTTTTTTTTTTGTTATTGTATCAAGGGTGTTTTTATACTGTTCTTGAATTTGCTTTGAAACAATTGTTTTTAGATCGTTCAGGTCTTTTGCTCCAAGATTTTTTGCAAACTCATCGTTAATTTTAATTTCTTTTGGACTTTTGATGTTTATAATTTTACAAACAAATTTTGCTTTTTTATTTGAGTATTCTTTATGTGGATAGTTATCTGGTAAAATAACTTCAACAATCTTTTCTTCATGCTTTTTTATACCAATTAATTGTTTATCAAAATCTTTAATGAATAAATCTTTACCCAAAATAATTTGAGTATTATTCCCCTCGCCTCCCTTGAAATCTTTTCCATCAATTGTTGCTTTATAATCAAAAATGACCAAATCTCCCTGTGCACTAGTATCCTTTTTTTCCTTGTCTTTGAAATTATTTTGATTTTTAGCAATATCTTTGATTCTTTTATCTATGTCTATGTTAGTTGTTTTAATTTCATAATTTATAATTTTAATTTCCTCTATTCCTTTAGTTTCTATTTTAGGTAATTGTTCAACATGAATTGTGTATTCTAAATCCTTATTTTCTCCATGTTTTTTAAGATCTATCTTGGGTTGTCCGGCAACCTTTATTTTTTTATCTTCTAAAGCTTTACTGGAAGACTCCTTTAAAACTTTATCGAGAATTTCACCATAAACTACTTTTCCAAATTGCCTTTTTAAAACCTCTATGGGAACCTTTCCAGGTCTAAATCCTTTCAAATTAACCGTTTTTTTTATTTCCTCAAATCTTCCAAGCATCTGGTCATTAATTGTTTTTTTATCAACAATAACTCTTAGATCAGTCTTTAATCCTTTTTTGGAATCTACTGTTACTTTCATAATCAATTGGTGGGCAAGAAGAGACTCGAACTCTTAAACCTTTCGGTACTAGTTCCTAAGACTAGCGCGTATACCAATTCCGCCACTTGCCCTAAATTTTACAACTTTATAAATTATTTATTACTTTTTAGGAAGTGTAGCATTTAAAATAAATGCTAATAATCCTGCAGGAATTAATCCGGTTGTTAACAATAATTTTAATTTAATTCCAAAATCCGGTATATGAGCAACAAATTGTGGAAGTAAAGACATGCCAATACCAAAAGAAAGTGATAATGCTAATATTAGTATGTTTCTTTGATTCATTTGTGTTTTCTGCTAATGCAATTGAATAATGTCAAGAAAAACAAAAGTCGGATATTTGGTTAATTTTAAAAAGGCAAAATTACCTACTAAACAAAGATTAGTAGGTAAGTATTCAATTCTAGAACCAGTTTATGTTAAAAAACATGCAGAAGATCTTTATAAAAATTATTCAAAAGATAAAAAAAATTTGATTTGGACCTATCTTCCTTATGGTCCATTTAAAAATATAAATCTATTCAAGAAATGGTTGAGAAGTTTTTGTTTAAATAATGATCCCTTTTTTTACGTAATTTATTCAAAAAGGCATAGAACCTTTTGTGGGTTGGCAAGTTATTTACGTATGACACTTGATCACGGTAATATTGAGGTAGGTCATATAAATTATTCACCTTTGCTTCAGAATACGATTGAAGGAACTGAAGCGATGTATTTGATGATGAAAAATGCTTTCGATAAATTGGGTAATAGACGGTATGAATGGAAATGTAATAATTTAAATTTACATTCAAAAAAGGCAGCAAGGAGATTGGGATTTAAGTTCGAGGGTGTTTTTAGACAATCATTCATAGTAAAAAAACGCAACAGAGATACTGTTTGGTTTTCAATCATTGATAAAGAGTGGAAACAATATAAAAAAAAATACAAAGGGTATTTAAAAAGATCTAATTTTAATGAAAAATTAATTCAAAAGAAAAAGTTGAGATTATTTTAGTTTTTCAAATAATTTTTTGTTCTATTTCTATTCATAATATCTGATTGTGCCTGAGATCATATTGCTTGCAATTTTTTCTGTAGTTAGATTTTTTTTAGTGTAATCAATCATCTTTTTTTTTATCTCGAACAATTCAGGATAACTATTGATTAAAGCCGTACTATCATATTTTTTTTTGAACAAACTAAGAAAATATAGAAAAAATTTTTCAATTGATAAAAATTTCTTTTTATAAATATTTGTGGGAAAAAATTGATCAAGAATCCATGAGTACTGAATAAAAATTTCAGAAAGTAATTTCTTTGGTAAATTTGTTAAAATTTTTTTAGGACATTTATCAATATTTAAAAATAAAGGTATGCATCCATTCATTAAGATTTCATAATGCCTTAATGAATCCCACCCCATTTTTTTATAGGTAAGAGCAAAAACACTATTTTGGTATATTTTATAGTAGTCTTGTTCATTTTCATATATGTAAGTTGAATATTTACCAGGTATCAATGGGGCTAATATATTTAATGGTTTTGGATTTATCGTATGGACAATTTTTTCTCTTGGTATGGCAAAATTTATTGGATAAACATTCTTAACATTATCTGAAATTAATTCTCTTTTAAAGTAAACTCCTTTACCCGTGATTTGTTCGTTGATAAATGGACTATCGTTCCCATCAACAAATATAATTTTACTCTTAGAATTTATAGCTTTGTCAAAAAAAAGTTGTGTTTTATCAATTGCACCAAATATTATAAAATCAAAATAATTTGTTTTAATTTTATTTTCTATATCTGTCCTATCAATTTGTTGATAATTTGATAACAAATTATAGAGTGTGAAACCTCTACCCCAAAGATTGCTAATATCATAATTTCTCTTTTTTACTTCATCACGATACATATACCAAACTCCAGGATAATCTATTACACTATTTCCGTATATCTCTCTCAATCCATGCAAAACCATGTCATGCATATAATCATTCAGCCTACTATCCCGCTTCACATTTGAACTACTAATAAAAAGAATTTTCATTTTATAATAATAAAATATTTTTTTTCTTGAGAATATTTTTCTTTAGTTCTCAACCTTCTTAATAATGAAATAAATTTCAAAAAGAAATAATAATGCCTGAAATAACAAAGATGCTAATCGCCGCCGTCGCGAAAATAAATTTTCCATTATTTTCTTTTCGCTTGTTCTCTTTTAATCTTCTCATTAACGATTGTACGTTTCCCCTATCAGATCTCCAATTCGTCTGTACACTTAAAAGGGGAAGGATATTTTGATCTAGATTTTTCTTCTCAGACATGTTTAAATTTTTAATATTTAAACATATGAAAAATATCAAATCAATCAATAATTGCAATTTCTACAATTGATTTAGATCAATATCAGGTATATGAACTAAAAAATTTCAAAAAACTCACTAGTGAGTTGATTTAACCTTTAAGAAGTTTATTTTCTGGATCATGCAAAGGTTGCATTTTAATGCTGCTTTCATACCTGGATTTCTCCACTTCAATTTCCAAAGATTTGCCGATGAATGAATTTAATTCCAAATCTGAATTAATGTAACCAAATGCCATATTTTTTTTATAGTTAAAGGAGTAATTTCCTGAAGTAGTCCTTCCAATAATTTTACCTTCATTCAAAATTGGCTCATCATGAAGTAAAAGGGGGAACCCAGGCTTGCTATCTTTTAAAGTGAGCATAGCAAGTTTTTTTTGAGGTTGTTGATTTTTTTTTCTAGCTAGAGATTCTTTGCCAATAAAATCTACATTTTTTTTAAAACTTACTGTAAATTTTAGTCCTGCTTCAAACGGATTCTCCTCCGGTGTAATATCATGCCCCCAGTGTAAGTATCCTTTTTCCATCCTTAATATATCCATAGCATGAACACCTGCATGACAAATCTGATATTTTTGTCCTTCATGAATAATTTTTTCATAAATTATCTTTGCATTTTTCATGGGAATATATAGTTCCCAGCCCAACTCACCAACATAGGACAATCTTTGTGTCCAAACTGTTATATTTGCAATTTTAATATTTTTGCTTGTTCCAAATGGGAAATCTTTATTGTCAAAATATTTTCCTGCTATATCGGTCATCAAGCTTCTACTTTTAGGACCGAACACACCAAGACAAGCATAATCTTCTGTCACATCTTTAAATTCAACATCTGGATCTAAATGTTTAAGAATATGATGCTTATCATGCTCTCTAACTGCAGCAGAACTTATAATTCTAAAATAATTTTGATCCAAACAAACAACAGTTAAGTCAGCTTCTATTCCACCATCTTTGTTCAACATTTGAGTATATGTTGTTCTACCTTTTTCATTTTTAATATTGGCTGCACAAATACGTTGGAGTTCTATATGAGTTTTTAGACCTTTTAGTTCAAATTTAGAAAATGGAGTTAAGTCAAATAAACCAACGTTTTTCCTTACATTGATCGTTTCATATTCAACGAATGGATACCAATTTTGATAGTTATAACTATACTCATACTTTGCTTCGGCTCCATTTATTGCAAACCACATAGGACGTTCATAACCTGCAACTGCTCCAAAACATGCGCCGGCCCTCTTTAATTCTTCATGATAAGGAAGCAATTTTTGATTTCTTGACGTTTTGTGTTGTTTGTAAGGCCAATGCATTCCATATAAATCTCCTAAGGTTTCAGTAACTCTTTCCATAATAAATTTTTTTGATGAATGAAATTTTTCAAATCTTCTGATATCCTCATTAAATAAATCTTCATTAATACTGCCATTCATCATCCATTCGGCCGTAACTCTTCCAGCTCCTCCAGCTGTTGCAATGCCCATGCTGTTAAAACCACAACAAACATAAAAATTTCTAATTTCAGGAACCTCTCCTAAAAGATAATTTGTGTCAGGAGTAAATGACTCAGGTCCAGAAAAAAACTTTCTAATTCCCGTTTTTTCCAAAATTGGCAATCTTTTTATTG
>Ga0208641_1000873_pt1 | contig 16433 bp, 9 predicted proteins | sample ETN02SmetaG_2_FD_185789 | JGI IMG/M metagenome (GOLD analysis project Ga0208641, IMG submission 185789) | Marine microbial and viral communities from oxygen minimum zone, Eastern Pacific Ocean - ETNP2014F10-02SV253 (SPAdes) (version 2) | ecosystem: Environmental > Aquatic > Marine > Oceanic ... | reverse complement strand
GCATAGGCTAGGGAAATATGAATAAAAAGATCGTCATCCGGGCAGGCTGAATACACGCCGGAGCTTGGGCCGTCATAAGGGTAATTAGCAACTAACGCTCCCGTATGCATATTTGCAGATAATACAAAATGATGATCCCAGGTCCAATCCATAACAGCCCGGGTTTCCGGCTCCCGGCCAAGAGTGGAATTATTGGGGTCACTGAACTGATCCGGGAAGTCCCTATTTAGATCCGTTCCATTGGCGTTATAGCGGGATCCATTTTCAAACCCATCAGGGTTCATGGTGGGCATAATAAAAACATCTGTATTGTTAATGATGTCTGTGGCACGAGGATCACTGCCGTAGCCCTCTACCAGCCATTCAATGAGGTATAGTGAAAGCTCCCGCCCGACCGTTTCATCGCCATGCATATTAGCCACATACTTAAATTCAGGCTCGATCTCATTTACGCCAGGGTTATCTGAAATTTCTATGACCCAAAGCTCCCGGCCCTGAACTGATTGGCCGATACTTTCCAAACGTGTTATGTCAGGGTAGTTATCAGCAATATCCTGTAAAAATGCAGTAAGCTCAATATAATTGTGGTAATCTTCCATAGGATTTCTTGATCCCATGGTATTTTGTTTAAGTTCTTCAAAATAAAGTTTTGCCTCATTGGGTATTTCCCGGATGCCAAAATTCATCTGTGAGATCATCAGGAACTCTTCATCACTTACAAATGCATGCACCTCACTGCGTGTCCGGTGATGGTCAAGGTCAATGCCCATATCCACCAGCTGTTGCAGCTCAGTGAGCTTATTAAAGGTAATTTCCACCATGCGTTTTTCAGACAGAGAAAACCCCAATGTGAAAAGCACCAAAATTATTATTATATTTTTCTTCATTTATCCATTATTATAATCTTTGTGGAAGTTATAAATTTTATTAAAGGGAAACCAATTCCAATAATGTAATAGATTGTATCAAATATCGTAAATTAACAGGATGAATATAGAAATATTAACAGAATATTGGAGTGGAATAAGTTCACTGTTTTTAGAGATGGCGCCTTATTTAGTGCTGGGTTTTTTAATATCCGGCCTGCTGTATATCATTATATCAAAAGAAACTATCGCAGAAAATTTAGGTAAACCTGGAGTATTATCAGTAATAAAGGCGGCTATTTTTGGCGTTCCAATGCCTCTATGCTCATGTGGCGTGATACCGGTAGCAGCATCTTTGTATAAAAGGGGCGCATCAAAGGGCGCCACCCTTTCATTTTTAATTTCTACTCCGCAAACTGGAGTTGATAGTATTTTGATTACCTATGGTATGCTGGGACCACTATTTGCAATGGCAAGGCCAGTTATTGCACTTTTTACCGGTGTTATTGGTGGGCTGTTTACTGAAAAAATTATAAGTGAAGATTATTCAACAAGTATTAAAATAAGCCATAAACACCCCAAAAAAACATTAAAGGATGCTGCAGTATATGCTTTTATAACTTTACCTCAGGATATTGCATGGCCGCTTATGAAAGGAATTTTATTGGCGGGGCTGCTAACCCTTATAATCCCAGATAATTTTTTCCAAGACTATGGTATTACAGGATTGTCAGCAATGATATTGATGGCAATTGTTTCAATACCAATGTATATATGTGCAACAGCTTCCGTCCCAATAGCTGCAGGATTAATTTTATCAGGCAATTTAGAACCCGGTGCTGCTTTTGTTTTCTTAATGGCAGGGCCCGCAACCAATATTGCCACCATTTCAGTAATAAGAAAAACACTGGGTACAAAAATAGTGTATATTTATTTAAGTACTATTTTTATCTGTGCCATTTTTTTTGGGGCCCTCATTAATAAATATATAATTATATATCCCAATTTTATAGCTCATCAAATGAATCATAATGATTGGCTCCATATATTATCAGGGTTATTATTATTAGCTGTTTGTCTATATGCCATACTAAAGAAATATTTTAATAATGATGTTGTAGCAGAAATAGATAATAAAGCAGATGTTGCTTTGATTGTAAAAGGCATGACATGTAATCATTGTAAAGAAACAGTAACTGAGGCAATCAATGCATGTGACGGAATTCAAGATGTTAGCATTAATCTCGAATCTGGAGAGACATTTATTTATGGTAATAATCTTAATAAACAACACATCATTACTTCAATCAACAATGTAGGTTTTTCTATCGGGGAAATTGCATAAATTCCATTATTTATCCATTGATATGATATATTTTATGGGGAGGGGGATCATTACACTCTGTGCTTGTAGGAGCCACAATGGTAGTTTCAGTTGATAAGTGTTATTGGAAATAATTTATGTGTAAAATAAATCGAGAGGGAAATGAACTATCACGTCCCCCTCGATTCTAACCTTGGCGTTTTGTGTCAAACACTAATTGTCTGACAACAATAAAAATTAGACTGTTTTTTTATAGAATTTTTGTGAGTTAAATCACAAGTTAACCTTCATATAATTTGATAATCAAATAAATTGGTTATAATGGATTATCAATCAGCATTAATTTTCCCCTCTACCTTTACAACGGAAAATTATCCCTTTTGACAAATAAATTAAAAAGATGGGCACTAAACCAAGCACTTGAACATTCCAAGCGAACGGTTCTGTTGACTTTATTGGTAACCGTAATTATCGGCTCTGGAGTTCGATTCATCTTTATAGATGATAATGTAATGAACATGCTCCCGAAAGATATTGATTCTCGTCGAATTTGGGATGAAGTTATAGAAGATTTTAAGTACACAGATTTCATGTTTATTGCCTTTGGCAATTCGGGTGGGAATATTTTAAATCCTGAAGCCTTGTCGCTCGCTTGGGAGCTCTCCGAACAATTTGAAGATATCCCTCATGTAGATGAAGTCATTTCCGTTTCAACCCTGAACCGAATAGATAGTGATGACGGGTTTCTGGAAGTAGGTGATCTCATGCCTCATAAAAATATGACAGAAGAAGAGGTAGCTTCGCTGTCTGATTATTTGAAAAACAATTCCAATATCAGTTCTAGAATTCTCAGTAAAGATGGGGATTATATTAACATTGTTCTAAGACCTAAAAGCGACCAAGACTTCCCCGGGCTGGTGGCAGCAGTAAGTAATATTACAACATCTTACCAAAACCAGTATGAATTCCATTTTGGAGGTCAACCCCATCTCACTGGCGCAATTCCTGAATTGATTAAAACAGAAACACAGCAGCTCATGTTGCTTGGACTTTTTATTATGGCGGCAATATTGCTCATAAACCTTCGTAGCCTGCCTGCTGTGGGAATGGTATTATCGGTTATTTTTCTATCGGCCTTATCCATGATGGGTTTTATGGGTTGGGTGTATCATTTTACACAAACCTCTCGATTTACTTTTTCAATGGTGAATACCTCCATGCCCATAGTACTTCTAACCATTGCAAATTCTGATGGAGTACATATTTTATCCAGATTTTTTAGAGAAGCTCGTAAGCATAAAGATGTGAAAAAAGCACTCACTATGACTATGAATCAGCTCATGCTGCCGATATTTCTCACCTCCATAACTACCACTGCCGCATTTCTCACAATGGTGTCATCACCTATAGCCACCATGACCGGTTATGGGGCAACTATCGGATTTGGTATTTTATGGGCGTGGATACTTTCTTCAACCTACCTTCCGGCTGTGATTCATTTAAAAAAATGGAATATGCAAAACCCCGCAATTAGTAAACCGAGTATTTTAGAAAATCTCATTCATGGATTTGGGAAAAATATCCTAAACTATCCAAAACGAATACTTGCAACTGGTGTAGCAATCGTTGGTGTTTCATCAATTGGTATTTGGTTTATTAATGTGGAAGTGAATATCATTAATTTATTTAAACCTGGTAATGAAATAAGAGAATCCACTTTATTTTTAGATAGGGAAATGGCAGGCTCCATGAATCTCATTATAAAAGTAGAAGGTGATTTGAAAGATCCTAAAGTGCTCAATAAAATGGTGGACATTCAAAATTATATCTCAGAGTTTCCAACGGTAAATACCACTTTCTCAATTGCGGATATAATTAAGGAAATGCATAAATCCATTATGGATAATGATCCGAAATTTGAGACAATCCCTGAAACCCGTGGAAAAATAAATAATCTCTTTACTATGTATTCTATGTCTGGTGATCCGGATGATTTTGAGTCACTGGTAGATTACGAATATGAAACCGGACTTATTACTGCTATGATGCAGTCTGTATCAACCAAAGAAATTGTGATAATGGCCGACCAAATTAAAGTCTATATTGAAGAAATGGGATCGGAAGAGTTCACAACAGAAACTTCTGGAATGATGATGTTTTTGAAAGACTTTACAAATCTTGTGGTTCAATCTTCCATTAATAGTATTATACTATCAATTGTCATCATACTATTTATTGCATGGATATTTTTCCGTCATTGGAAGTTTGGACTACTTTCAGTCATCCCTCTAACTTCAGCTGTTATTCTTAATTTTGGTCTTATGGGTTGGTTTGGTGTTGATCTGAGTCATTTTACCGCTTTGCTCACTTCCATTATTATTGGGGTGGGTGTGGATTTTGCTATTCATTATATTTCAGAATTCATTCATTATTCTAAAAATGAAATTGGTGAAGATAAGATCAGCAGGCAGGTGGTGGATGACGTGGGTTATCCCATTCTACTGGATGTGTTTTCTAATATGGGATTTGGAGCACTCATCGCATCTTCGTTAATACCGCTGGTTCATATGGGGGGGCTCATGGTTTTTGCCATGATTTCCACTTCATTAGGCACCCTCACAATTTTAGCCTCAGTCATGGAAATTAATAAACAAAATCTATATAAAACAGGAAATGCATAATATGAAGAATTTGGCTATTATCATTATTATCATCAGTTGGATGTTCGGATTGACCGGTGATGAATTGGTACAAAAAATGGAGGATAGGATTACTCCAAAAGATTCAAAGGTTGATATGGTAATGACTCTAACCAATAAAAAGGGAAAAACTAGAGAGTCATCTTTGCGTTCTGCTACCAAAGACGATGGAGCCAAACAAATAATATGGTTTCTTTCTCCGGCAGATGATAAGGGTGTATCATTTTTGAAAATTGAGCATGATGATAAAGATGATGAGATGCGCATGTGGCTGCCAGCATTCAAAAAAATTCGGCGAATTTCTGCAAGTAAAAGATCGGACAGTTTTATGGGTTCAGATATGAGTTATGAGGATATGTCTACCCGCCAATCAAACGAATTCAAATTTAAGATTATTGGCAGTGAAATTTTTAAGGATGCTTCTTGCTATTTGCTTGAATCAAAACCGAAAGAGCATATTCGCACAGAATATAGCCAGCATATTACTTGGGTTGATTCCACATTATTCGTCCCATTAAAGGAAGAGTCTTATGATAAAATGGGTAAGATAATTAAAGAAAAATATTTCACCTACACAGTGATAAATGAGTATCAAATTTTAACAGAAATTCAGGTGACAAATATCCAGAAAAATCATAGCACTACCCTCACATTTAATAATATAGAATTGGATAGGGGAGTAGAAGATAGTTATTTTCATGAGCGATATTTAAAACGACTCCCAAAGTAATATTACAGACAATTACAGAATAGTTATCATCCCTCCTATTGGTATTAATGTAAATTTTCTTTCTAGCTAATTTCATAAAATGGATACACAACCAAAAGAAAGCCGATTAGAAGAATTTATAGCCGACCCCATAAAAGCACTATGGAAGTTATCTCTGCCCATGATGTTCGGCATGGCCGTACAGGCAATATATATGCTAGTGGATACCGCCTTCATTGGCAAATGGGTTGGAGGTACCGCCTTAGCGGCATTGGGATATGTTTTCCCCTTTCTATTTATTTTAATGGGGATTACATTTGGAATTGGGTCGGGAGCAACCACCGTAATCGCTCAATTTATAGGTGCAAAAGATAAAAAAAATGCAGATAATGCAGCGGAACATACCATTTTATTAGGGCTCATTATGGGGATAATTATTGTGGTATTCGGATTATTATTTGGACACAAATTTATTGGCGTCCAAGGTGCAGATATAGAAACAGTAGAAGTTGCCCTTGATTATTTTTATATCATGATTGGAGGTTCTATTTTCATGATACTCTCCGTTTTTTTCAGATCCATTTTGTCCGGTGAGGGAGAAATGATGTTCCCTATGAAAGTATTGGGTGCTGGAACCGTGTTAAATATAATCCTCGATCCCATTTTTATTCACTATTACCAAATTGCTGGAGCTGCCATTGCTACCGTCATTAGTCAAGCTATAGTTACCGTAGTTTTTATTTATGCTTTGCTATTTAAGCAACACAGCTATATTACCTTTAATCTCAAATATTTTTCATTCAACATGAAAATTATTAAAGATATATTTCGTTTGGGAATTCCAGCCTCCCTCAGCATGATCATTATGTCTATGGGAATATTATTATTTAACTGGATACTAGGCACTTCAGATGCAGTTGCTGCCTATCAAACAGCAGGGAGAATTGAGCATTTATTTTTTCTTCCAATCATTTCTGTTGCCACATCCCTAGTTACTTTAGTGGGAATGTTTTATGGTGCTAAACGATTAGATTTAATTCGAACAATAATAAAATACGGATTAACTCGTGCAGTAGCCATATCACTTAGTTTCAGTATTTTATTCTTATTCTTTAGTGGCAGCATTCTTCCGGTCTTCACCGATTCACCAGAAATTATACGACTATCGGTTTTATATTTTAAAATTATGGCATTTGCCTATCCCTTTATTACCATTGGTATGACTAGCACCAGAATAATGCAGGGGTTGGGAGTTGCGTACCCCATATTTATTCTCACATTATTTAGGGTAGTCATTATTTCTGCATCTTTGGCGTGGTATTTTGTAATAATATTAGAGAAACCTGTCCATTATGCCTGGGTTGGTACCTTAATTTCATGCATTTTAACTGCTGCTGTCAGTTTATTCTGGCTTAGAAGTATTCTCAAGCGATCAATGAAACCGATTTTGGAAACAGGCTGATTTTGTTACAATTTATTACATTAAAAAAGGAAACTTATTTTAGGAGACCCGCGTAAATTTTATAGGTGGTTGGACTTCTTCTTAGTTAACTCCTCCTTACAACAAACTAAAAAATTCAACCTCCTCCTCTATTAAGGGCTTCGGATACGAAGCCCTTAATTTTTTCCTTCCTAATCAGAATATTTTGGGTCAGATAGGATTTAATTCACCCCAGACAGATAATGCCGATCTCAATGATGATGGTAATGTGGATATTCTAGATATTATTTTTAGGGTAAATTTGATTTTATCTTGAAGTCATTTTTGTAACAGCCCCAAATTTTTCCCAATCAATTTATCAAACATTCGATCTGGTAATAGATTTGGCAAAGTAAAATGAGCAAATCGATTTGGAGTTATGATGTATCGTGTTTTTGGAGAAGGATTCTGTAGAATATCCTTTACTTTGTTACCAATAATATCAGCATCTAACCCCTTTTTCCCCATTTCAATAAAAAACGTATAAAATTTTCTAAGGGCGGGTTCATAGTCTGTACCAGTAAATTCATTATTTTCTCTATCGGGAACTTTGTCCCAAATAGCTGTTTTGATTGGGCCCGGCTCAACAAGAATTACATCTACCCCATATAATAGCAATTCCCTGCGGAGGGCATCTGAAAACCCTTCTAGGGCAAATTTTGATGCTGAATAGGGGGCAACAAATGGATTAGCACTCCTTCCAGCAACTGAACTGATATTAATTATTTTTCCCTGAACAGTTGAATTTTTTATAGCACCCAACATGGGGAGAAAAGTCTTGGTTACTTCAATTAATCCAAAAAAGTTCACTTCAAATTGTTTCCGAAAGATATCGGTATCAATGAGGGATACCGGACCTCCCATTGCAACCCCAGCATTATTCACCAATCCACTCAACACTTCTCCCGGTTTCAACTCATTTTTTACCAATTCAGCATTTTCTTGAATACTTTTTGCATCTGTTACATCAAAAATAAGAGGGGTGAAATTTTCACCAAAATCATCCTTCACTTTTTTGGCGTCCGCTTCTTTCCGAACGGAGCCGTACACTAAGTATCCTGAATTACATAAAATTTTTGCAGTGGAATATCCAATTCCGGTACTTACCCCGGTAATGACTATTTTTTTCATCATAATATATTTGACCTTGTTATAATGTTAAATTTAATGATAAAGCCAACAACTGGCTTTTATAGAGCGGTGAAATTTTCTTAACTTGAGTTACGTTAAACAACTATTATTAATATGGAACAACTTCCGCAAATTGGCATTAATACTTGATCAAATTAAGAAAGGGAAAATATACAAAAATGAAAAATACCTTACCCCTAATATGGATTACTTTTCTCCTTGCATTTCCATCTAAACAGGAATTCAGTGAAGCATTTATAAAAGTAGCATCTAATGGGAATCCCGCAGTAGTTTCAATTGTTTCTGAAAAAGTTATAGAACAGCATTATAATCAATTCTTTTCTCCATTTGGGGACCAATTCCCTCAAGGTGAATCTAGAGGACATTCATTAGGTTCAGGTGTCATTATTGATTCAGATGAAGGATATATTATTACCAATAATCATGTAATTGACGATGCAGAAGACATAAAAGTTATTTTATACGATAAAAGGGAAGTTAAGGGAACAATTGTTGCCACCGACCCTCCCTCTGATTTGGCAGTTATTAAAGTAGATCCAAATGGATTAGCCACTGTTGCATTGGGAAATTCTGACCAGCTAAGTGCAGGAGAATGGGTAGTGGCAATAGGTTCTCCCTTTGGGCTGCACCTCAACCATACCGTTACGGCAGGAATTGTAAGCGCTGTTGGTAGAAGCTCAGTTATGTCTCGAAATAATTTTGAAGATTTTATTCAGCATGATGCAGCCATAAACCCAGGAAATTCTGGAGGTGCACTGTTTAATTTAGATGGCGAACTGGTAGGAATAAACACAGCCATAGCTACGGATGGATTTTCAAGAGCCAATGCCGGAGTGGGTTTTGCTATTCCTATCAATATGGTAAAACGGGTGATGGAAGATCTTATTTCCGATGGAAAGGTAACTAGAGGTTGGCTGGGCGTACAAATACAAGATGTAGATGATGGTATGGCAAAGGCACTTGAGCTAGATGATAGAAATGGTGCCATTATCAGCCAGGTGATACAAAATAGTCCGGCTGAAGATGCCGGGGTTAAAGAGCAGGATGTCATTATTGAAGTAGATGGAGAAAAAGTGAATGACTCTTCTAATCTAAAGAATCTTATTTCTTCCGGCAGGCCGAATGATAAAACCAAGCTTACCGTTATTCGAGATGGGCGTGAAAAATATCTTACAGTTATATTGGGCCTCAGACCCGGTGAAAAGGAACTTACTGAAACATATCGATATGGAGAAAAACTTTTTGATATATTAGGCCTTCGAGTTGAAACTTTTGAAAACAGAGATCCGAAGAATTTGGATTATGTGAATGGTGTAAAAATAGTTGAGGTAAAAAAAGATTCTCCGGCATTTGATAATAATATAAAACGTGGGGATATAATTACTGAAATGGGTAAAACCAATATTAAAGAAAAAGATGAGTATGATTTGGAATTAGAGAGTTATAGTAAAGGCAATACTATAATGTTGAGGATAGTACGGAACGGTAATCCTCTATATGTTGCATTTGAAATTGAATAAAATTTAATACAGATAGAAGTTGATGGTAGTGGTTTTAGAATTTACTCATAATCAACGAAGTATTATTCCCTTCAGAATCGGCTGAGTTTATCATAATGGAGTTTAAGTTCTTTTATTGATTTAAGGAATGAATCTGACCATTCTAACGAATTATGTGATTATAATCAAGTAGAGGGGAAAAGTTGATCCACATCAAAAAATAATTATTAGAAGAACCCTTAAGTTATGGTTGTGGGGCAAGAGATGTTAACTCATCACCGTCTTACTTGAAGTATCTCCTTATTGTATCAAAAGCTCTCTCCGGAGGAGGGGAGAGCTTTTTTAATTGCTTCCGAATATAGTCAAAATTTCTCATGAAAAATTATTTTTTCATAAGGAACCTTTATTGGTGAATACCTGAATAAAATCTTAATTTTATGATCAATTTAATTAATGGAATAAATGTTAAGTATAGATTCAATTTGGAAAGAATTCCCCGATAAAATATTATTTAAGAATTTATCTTTCCGCTTAAAAGAAGGAATGCGTGTGGGCTTAGTTGGCCCCAATGGTGCGGGGAAAACAACTTTATTAAAAATCTTATTGGGATTAGAAACCCCCGATAAAGGTATCGTTGACATTGGGAAGTCGGTGTCCATTGGGTATTTGCCCCAAGAAATTATTGCCGGTTCTGCTCGAAATATTATAGAGGAAGCTTTGGCAGCTTTCCCGGAAGTTGCAGACCTCGAACATAAAATTCACTCCATTACCGAACAACTTGCTGAAAATCCAGAAAACAATAAATTGCTGGCTGAATTATCCCAACTTCAGGAAAAGTTTGAACAGATTGGTGGTTGGGATATTGAAAAGAAAGCCAAAATAATTTTGGGGGGATTAGGCTTTACAGAGGAGCAATTATTTGAACCCTTCAATTCATTCAGTGGTGGTTGGAGAATGCGCTGTTATTTGGCAGGTATGTTGCTGAGAAAACCCAATTATTTATTTTTAGATGAACCCACCAATCATCTGGATCTGAATGCTATCATTTGGATGGAAAATTTTTTAGCCAAATGGAAGGGTGGACTCATTATGATTAGTCATGATCGTAATTTTTTAGATAAGTCCATTAATAATATTCTTGAGCTGAATAGAGGGCAAGCCATTCTATATGCGGGTGATTACAGCTTTTTTATAAACAAACGGGAAGAGCTGCTTCAGCAAACAGAGAAATCGTATAATAATCAGCAAAAAACAATTGCCCAGACGGAAAGATTTATTGAGCGATTTAGGTCAAAAAATACCAAAGCTAAGCAAGTGCAGAGCCGCATTAAGCAGTTGGATAAAATGGAAAAAATTCAAGCAGTGAAAACATCTAAAAACTTTTCTGTTCAGATTCCCCAACCAGAAAGGGGGCCCTTAAAAGTAGTAGATATCAAAGATGTGGGTAAAGCATACGAGGATAATATCGTTTATACGGATCTGAATCTTGTAATAGAAAGGGGAAATAAAATTGGGTTGGTGGGAGAAAATGGATCAGGGAAGTCCACCTTATTGAAATTATTGGCAAAGGTAGAAAAACCAAGTAGTGGAGAAATTAATTATGGTCCCGGTATAAAAGCTCATTATTTTGGACAACATCAGGTTGAGTCATTGGATTTAAATGCTACAATCTACGAAACTATTTTTTCCATTTCAGGAGGATGGACGGAGACACAAATCAGATCTTATTTAGGATCATTTTTCTTTCAAGCGGATATGGTAAAAAATAAGGTGAAGGTTTTGTCCGGTGGCGAAAAGTCGCGGTTGGCATTGGCACGGTTATTGGTTGAACCTGCAAATTTGATATTATTGGATGAACCCACCAACCACTTGGATATTCACTCCAGAGATATTATTGAGGAAGCATTTAAAAATTATACAGGCACCATTATTTGTATTTCTCACGATAGACATTTCCTAAATGCTGTTACCAATACGATCATAAAGGTGGATAAAAATGGTATAAAGTCATATTCTGGTAACTATGACTATTTTTTGTGGAAGGACGGCGAAAATAATAAAATTATAGAAAAAAAGGTAAGTTCAAGAGATACAGGGAATAATAAGAATTCATACAAGAAATTGAAAGGCCTGAGAAATAAAAAGCGAAAAATTGAAAAACGAATGGCTGTTATAGATGATGAGTTAGCAGAGATTTCTATGGAACTAAAAAATAATATCACTGGCTCAGATTTTGAAAAATTACAAACCCTTCATGATTCGCAAAATAAACTAGAAAGTGAATATTTAGCATTGATGGAGGAATTGGAAGGGTTATCGGAAAACTAATGCCTCTTTATTCATAATAACAAGGCTCCGGGTGTTTATGGATATTCTCCTCAGGAATAATAACCACCATTAATGTATAGATGAACTACGCGCCGAAGGATAGTTATGGAGACTGTTAGGGTTATTTTAGTACTATATTTTATAAATAAAATTATAAAGTAAAAGTTCTACATTACTGTAAATTTTCCCACCGCATTTAAAGCGGTTTTTTCATTCATATTTAAAACAATTTGGAGAGTATAAGTTATGTATAAAACTGTTGATGCATTTATGGAAACAGTCATCAATAAAAACCCTGGACAAGATGAATTTCACCAGGCTGTCCATGAAGTTGTAGAGTCCATTTGGGATCACTTGCAGGATAACCCACACTATCTTCATACCAAAATTTTAGACCGCTTAATTGAGCCTGAGCGGGTGATCATGTTTCGTGTTCCCTGGCGGGATGACCAAGGTATGGTTCAAGTAAATCGTGGGTACAGAGTAGAATTTAATTCTGCAATCGGACCTTATAAAGGTGGACTTAGGTTCCACCCCTCTGTTAGCTTAAGCATTCTTAAATTTCTAGGTTTTGAACAGATTTTTAAAAACAGCCTTACAACCTTGCCAATGGGTGGCGGTAAAGGAGGTTCAGATTTTGATCCTAAAGGAAAATCTGAAAATGAGGTTATGAGCTTTTGCCAATCTTTTATGACGGAATTGAATCGTCATATTGGTCCTGTAACGGATGTCCCTGCAGGAGATATTGGTGTTGGAGGTCGCGAAATTGGGTACATGTTTGGGCAATATAAACGTATCCGTAATGAATTTACAGGTGTTCTCACAGGCAAAGGATTAAATTGGGGCGGCAGCCTGATTCGTCCGGAAGCTACAGGATATGGTTGTGTCTATTTTGCTCAAAAAATGCTTCAAACAAAAGGTGATTCTTTCAAGGGGAAAACGGTAGCAATTTCTGGCTCTGGTAATGTGGCCCAGTATGCCTCTGAAAAAGTGATTGAGTTGGGTGGAAAAGTGGTAACCCTCAGTGATTCATCCGGTAGTATTTATGACCCTGAAGGAATTGACTCAAATAAATTACAATGGGTAATGGATCTAAAAAATGTTCGTCGCGGTAGAATGAAGGAATATACAGAAAAGTTTGGCGGTGAATATTGGGAAGGTAAGCGACCATGGGGCGCTAAATGTGATGTTGCTCTGCCCAGTGCCACACAGAATGAAATTAATAAACAAGATGCGGAAACATTGGTAAAAAATGGCTGTATTTGTGTTGCTGAAGGCGCCAATATGCCATCCGATCCAGAAGCTATTGAAATTTATTTAGAAAATAAAATATTATTTGGTCCTGGCAAAGCTGCCAATGCCGGTGGGGTAGCAGTATCTGGACTGGAGATGAGTCAAAATAGCATCCTTATGTCTTGGAGTCGGGAAGAAGTTGATGAAAAATTAAAAACCATTATGAGTAGTATTCATGATGCCTGTGAAAAGTACGGAAAGGAGGGTGATTTTATAAATTATGTCAAAGGTGCAAACATTGCCGGATTTATTAAAATTGCTGATGCTATGATGGATCAAGGGGTTGTATAATATTAAAATACTGTTTGTCCATTGTAACTAGTGAAGCTGGGAGTAAATGGATGGTGGACTGGAGAGTTCTTTAATAATAATTAATCATTCAGCCCTTCTCCTTTTTATTTTCCTGCAATTCAATTAGGCTGTAATTTTGGGGGATGTCTTCCACCTCTCACTTATCTAAAAACTTACCACCACTGGCAGAAAGAATCCGTCCTCAGGGACTTTCTGAATTTATTGGGCAGAAAAATTTAATACACGAAAATAGTCTGCTAAATAAAGCAGTTGTGTCAAAGCAACCGTTTTCACTCATATTCTGGGGACCTCCTGGAACAGGAAAAACCACATTAGCCCGCATATTATCTCGTGAATTTGGAGCTGAATATTTTGAACTTTCTGCCATATCAAGTGGAGTAAAACAGGTGCGAGAGATATTAGAAAAAGGTAAAACATCCTTCGAATCTGGTAAACGTTCCATTCTGTTTATTGATGAAATTCACCGTTTTACGAAATCTCAGCAGGATGCACTTCTTCACGGAGTGGAAGAAGGTAGCATTACGCTCATTGGGGCTACCACTGAAAATCCATCTTTTGAAGTTATATCACCGCTACTTTCCAGATGTCGCGTTCTACGCCTTCACCCTTTAAATGATTTGGATTTAGAATGCGTAATTAAACGAGCTTTAGAAAATGACATTCTACTATCTCAAAAAAATCTCCAAATTGATGATCAAACTAAATTTTTTCTAATTGAATCCTGTGGTGGAGATGCCCGGAAAATGTTAAATACTTTGGAATTAGCCGTATCTCTTCATTCTGAAGAAAGGGCAACGATAAAGAAAGAGGATATTAAGGAAGCACTCCAACAAAAAAATGTTATTTACGATAAAGCTGGAGATTACCATTACGATGTCATATCTGCATTTATAAAATCTGTCAGGGGCTCAGACCCAGATGCTGCAGTATATTGGTTAGCGGTGATGTTAGAAGGAGGAGAAAAGCCGGAATTTATTGCACGACGGCTCATCATTTTGGCTGCTGAAGATATTGGAAATGCAGAACCCTATGCCCTGCAATTGGCCACAGCGGCATTTGATGCGGTACATAGAATTGGTATGCCCGAAAGCAGAATAATTCTTTCACAAATAACCACTTATTTAGCAGGAGTGCCCAAAAGTAATGCGGCCTATAAAGCCATAGATTCCGCATTAGAAAATATCCGAGAAAACGGAGCAGGACCGGTACCACTCCATTTACGAAATGCTCCCACAAATCTAATGAAATCTGAAGGATATGGAAAAGATTACAAATATGCTCATTCTTTTGACAACCATTTTGTAGAACAGAATTATTTCCCTGAATTTTTTAATGCACCGCCACAATTTTATAATCCTCAAAATGAAGGCCGTGAAAAATTTCTAAAGGAACGATTAGGCAAACTATGGAAAGACCGCTACTAATAATACAATTTATTACCGTTCTTGTTCTGATATTTGGATTAACTTCTGCTCAGGAAAGATGGATTTTATCAGCTGAGGAAATGGAAAGCATTAAAATTAATGGTCAGGAAGTTCGTCGACTAAATGAAAATGTTCGCTTTGTTAAAACCGATAAAGTGATACTTGCGGATAATGCAGCGCAATTTATTAAAGATGACGTCCTGCACCTAAATGGCAATACCATGATGATAAATGGGTTGGATACACTCACCTGTGATTCCATGGTGTATTGGTCAAAGTTAGACTCGGGGTATGCCATGGGGAATGTTAGGTACATACAACCTGAGAAAGATAGGAAACTCACCACGGATGTTTTTCATTACTGGCAAACAGATGGATACCGGGGGTCATCTTTTTTTGCAAATGGCTATACCCGTATTATAGAGACGAACAGGTTAATGGCTGCCAATGAAATTAAATATGATGATAAATTCCAATTAATGATCTTATCAGAAAATGCATCTGTTGAAGATCCAACCCGAGGGATTTTTGGTGATGATATGACAATTCAATATGCAGACTCATTGCTGGAAATGATTTATGTTAATAATAATGCATTTGCCTATAATGATCTTAATCTGAAGATTGAAAAGAATGGTTCCTATCAAAAATTCAGGGATGAAATGACAAGTAAAGAAATGATTGCTCATTTTCAGGAAGATTATATTTCACAACTTAAATTAATGAAAATGGCAACAACCTTATATCATGTTGTTGATGATAGCCTGCTTGCAGGAGAAAATACAGTTTCTGGTGATACCATAAGAATATCTTTTCAGGAGGGTGAAATTAAGCGATTACAGGTTCAGGGTGGGGCTCTTGGTGAATTTAATCCTGAAGGGGAAAACACCCGAATTGACACTACTGTTTTCTATGGTGGAGAATATATTGATTACCATATTGATGAGCAACTTTCTTTCCTTTCGGAAGGTGCATTTATGGAGTATGAGGGGACAAAACTCAGTTCTGGTGAAATTTTGGTAAATTGGGAAACCAATATTTTGGATGCAATGTTGGTCAATGAAGAATATCCAACGGTTCAAACTAAGGGCGAATCTCCCATGAAAGGCGAAAGTATGGTCTTTGATTTGGTAGCAAAACATGGTAGAATTGTCAAAGGGAAAACATCATTGAACCAAGGCTTCTACCATGGGAAAGAAGTTTTTCGGGATGATCCCAATGTTTTTCATGTTCAAAATAGTAAATACACATCATGTGATTTAGATAATCCACACTTTTATTTGGGGAGCCGAAAAATGAAAATGCTTCCGGGTGATAGAGTGATCGCCAAACCTCTGTGGCTTCATA
>Ga0208641_1000865_pt1 | contig 16516 bp, 16 predicted proteins | sample ETN02SmetaG_2_FD_185789 | JGI IMG/M metagenome (GOLD analysis project Ga0208641, IMG submission 185789) | Marine microbial and viral communities from oxygen minimum zone, Eastern Pacific Ocean - ETNP2014F10-02SV253 (SPAdes) (version 2) | ecosystem: Environmental > Aquatic > Marine > Oceanic ... | reverse complement strand
CTCTCAACATGTGCTGCATCTCTTGAATCATCTATCTCTTGAATATGGATAAGAATAGTAGGGGCCAGTCCATCAGTCATTAACTTGCAATCTGCTGGGGTACGACCATTCGGATCTACTACTACGCGTACGGGTGGATTACGTGGCCCTATATCGGGACCACGTACCGTCAAGGATGGGTCATCACGAACTACGGTGTCGACTCCAACAAGGATTGCCATTGATTCTGCCCTTAGTTGATGAACGAGTTCAAGAGAATCTTCACAAGAGAATCTCTGAGCCGGTTCAGAGGGGTCACAATCAACTCGACCGTTTGCATCGATTGCGGCTTTCAGAAGCACTCTAGGTCGACGCGATTCACACCAATGCATGAACTCAGCCATTTGAGAACGGCAATCGTCCTCTAGAACTCCTGTTTCAACTACAACTCCGTGTTTGCTCAAAGCATCTGCACCATCACCACGGACGGTAGGATTAGGGTCTAAGGCACCAATAACGACTTTCTTCACACCAGCCCAAAGCAATGCCTCAGTACAGGGAGGAGTTCGGCCGAAATGATTGCATGGCTCTAGAGTGACATAGGCGGTGCAACCTTGGGTTGCCTCTCCATTTGCTTCTGCATCCGCAATTGCCATTTGTTCAGCGTGTAAACCGCCGAGATGGTCATGCCATCCTTCAGCAATAATTTCACCATCTCGAACAAGAACGCAACCGACCAAGGGATTGGGCATAACTCGGTGGCGGCCACGTTCGGCTAATTCGATAGCGCGAGCCATGAAACGTGAGCCTTCTGACATGCTACTACCAGCACCTCCGCATCGAACATCACACATCATTCCTCGCTTTCGAAGAATTCAGTCAAATTTGTCTATCTCTATTCCCCGAGCATTGAAGTTTGGAACTGCTCCTCACTGAACAATGCCCCGCATAGCATGTATCCTCAATCCAAACGCCCGAGATGGACTCTCAGTCAAGCAATGGGACCTTTTCGAACCGGCTCTAAATGAGGCGGGATTCGAAATTGAACTGCTCCGCACAGAATATCCAGGTCATGCAACCGAATTGGCTCATGGACTAGCAAACGGTGAGCATGACATGATTGTAGCTGTTGGTGGAGACGGAACTGTCCACGAAGTTGCTTCGGGTTTACGAGGATCATCGAAGACACTCGGCATCCTTCCAATAGGTAGTGGAAATGATTACGCCAGAGCACACGGAATACCAACTCCTAGAGGAAATAAATTCCCCGATATGCAAGCGGCTGTAGATATTCTCGTCAATGGAACTGATCGAAGAGTTGGGGCTGTACGTATCGAAGGACCTCCAGCGGTTGGCCATCCATCCATTCCAGACCCAGAGCATCATGCAGTAGATGGTGAAGCCGAGAAGCCCGGTAACATGGTTCGATGGAGTTTTCTCGAGATTGACAGTGGTGTTACATCCGCGGTTAATCGAATGAAGAATGAAGGGAAATTCAAATGGATTAGAGGGCAATTGAAGTATACAGCACTTGGAATTAGAGCAATCATGGGTTGGAAAAATCAACCAGGATGGATAAAAATTGATGAAGAAGCCGGAGAAATAGTAACCTTCTCTGGATTATTTTGTATGAGCCAATGCCAAACCTTTGGTGGTGGATTCAAAGTCACTCCCGGAGCTGCTCCAACTCAGGATAAGCCCTCTCTACTACTGGCCTTTGGGCTGAGTAAATTGCAGATGCTCCTAATCATGGGACCTCTGGAGAAAGGTACTCACATTGGCAAGTGGAATAAGATAAGCATGAGAACTGCTCGAAAGTTGGAAGTGAAGGCTGTTGATTCAAATGGTAATCCATCAGACCAAAGTCACAATCCTCCAATGTATGTCAATGTCGATGGTGAGGCTGTCCTCACCACTCCAATTTCTATGAGTTACCACAGTGATCAGATGACTGTACGTGGCGCTGCCTCAATCCCTAATGAATAATGGCGCAGACGGAGAGATTTGAACTCCCGAGTCCAAGGGACACCGGATTTCAAATCCGGCGCTATACCAGGCTAAGCGACGTCTGCAGTGAGTTGGCGTGTCGGCTCTTTTTGATGAACCTATTCGGTCAATGAAGAGTGATTTAGGTACATCAGATGTTGTATGTACCTGGTCTACACCAAGCGGGTAGACCAGTAATGGCATCTGGATGTGTTAGCCCCACGAAGAGAACCATGATGATGATGAAGAAAGCTGGGAACAATGCTGTCAAGGTTAGAATCTTCGAATCCTTATCGCCATACAAATGCATGAAGATAGCTGCAATCATGATGAACTTTGGAATCCCTATTGCCCAGAGAATTGTCCATGTAAGTTTCTTCTCATTCCAGCCTTCACCGAGACTTTCCGCAGCAGGTTGGAGATTTAGACCAACTGCGGCTACCTCGAATAGAGTCAGAATCATTAGTCCAAAGAAATTCATCCAGTAGGGGTCTTTTCCAAATATTGTATAATGTGCCATAATTTATCACCTCAATATAGATAGAAGAATGGGAACACTAGTACCCAAATTAAGTCAACAAAGTGCCAGTAAAGTCCGAAGTACTCTATTGATACTGCATTCAACGGAGTGTAAAGGCCCTTCCAAGCCTTGTAAGTCATGTAAGTAAGTCCAACGATTCCGGCAGCAACGTGAACACCGTGCGTTCCGGTGGTCACGTAGAATAGGGATGCTGAGACCTGAACATTCGCAGTCATATGAGCACCATTTGAATAGTGCTCTAGATTACTAATATCGTGGCCAGCCAACTCATATGCATGCAAAGTATGATCATCGATTACGTAGTTATGGTGTTGGTAATGATCTGCATTAATCGTGTACCCTTCATTCACTAGAGATACTATATCATGCTCATGAATATGTATGAATCCAAGATCTATTTCCGGAATATAGAATCCAATAAACCACTCAATCATTTTCATAGTTAGGAACAGAACTGCTAGACACCATGTACTTCCCAGATATCGAAATACCTTCTTTCGACGAACCTCTTCATCTAAATCAGCCATCTTTGCGTATCGAAGTGCCTGCACGATTGTGAATGAAGAGATAATCAGAGCAAAAGTGTTGATTGCACCAGGTGCAATATGCCAGAAAGAACTCGCGATTAGATGACTTGCCGGCTCAAAGCAAGTTACAACGGTCCCGTCAATCCACTCTCCTTCAAGGAATAGTGTCTCACAATTTTTTATTCCTTGACGATAACGCATGTAAGTACTGAACAAGGATGTGAATATCATCATCTCAGACATCAAAAATACCCACATCGCCACCTTGCGAATTTGAATCTGCCTGAATGGGGCTCCGGTTGCTCGAGGATCGTATGAACCATCAAAAGAAATATCCTGTCTCCACCAAATGAACATGGAGAACCCAACAATTGCTAGACCTAGTAGGATTGCTGGAATATATCCTGGGTGATAGGTGCCATAGCTCCATGCTTCGGCTAAGAAATATAGGAAAATTGCTACACCCATTGCAAGGAATAATGGCGCGAATGAGTTGTGTGGAGCCCCATGGCTCCAATCATGTGGACCCCATGGACTTGGATGATGATCATGATCATCGTGACTGTCGCTCAATGACTCACCTCCTCTTCATCTTCAGGAACCATCAATCGATTAAACCAGGCTCCAAATCTACTAGGCTCGTTTGCAATATGCTCGTTTGCGTCCTTGAGTACAGGTCGATTGTGCCAGTCAAATGAGGGGGTTGGTGGTGGAGATGATGTCATCCACTCAAATGACCAGCCGCCCCATGGGTCTGCTGGTGCTTTTTCCCCGCGAGCTAAAGTTAGTACTAGATTGGCAACTAAGAAGAAGTTCGAGAAGAAGAAAAGGAAAGCACAGACTGAGATAAACATGTTCCAATCTGCTGCCCACTCAGGCAGTGCTGTGAAATCATCAGTACTGATGAAGTAAGTGTGCTGCCTTCGAGCCATTCCAACAACACCAAGGCGATGCATAGGCCAGAAAATACCGTTGTAGGAAATGAATGCGGTTAGGAAGTGAAGAGTCCCTAGACGCTCATCCATCATTCTACCAGTCATCTTAGGATACCAGTAGTAAATTGCAGAAAAGAATCCGAAGAGAGTGCCTCCAACTAAGACATAGTGGAAGTGAGCGATAACGAAGTAGGTCTCGTGCAAATGAACATCCATCGCAACGGCGGGGAAGAACATTCCAGAGATTCCTCCTAATGTGAAAGTCACAAGGAAACCTAGAGCCCACAGAGTATGCGTACGATATACAAGAGAGCCACCATGCATAGTTTTCAGCCAATTGAAAATCTTAATTCCAGTTGGAACTGCCACTAACATCGTAGTCAGCATAGTGACGAATCTCAGAGTTGGCGACATACCTGATGTGAACATGTGGTGTCCATACACAATGAATGAGACAACCGCAATTCCGGCCATTGCATAAATCATCGAACGGTATCCAAAGATTGAACGTCGGGCTGAAGTTGCAATTACTTCTGAGATTACACCAAATGCTGGAATTATCACCACATACACTTCTGGATGACCGAAGTACCAGAATAAGTGGCTCCAAAGAAGAGGATCTCCTCCTGCTGCAATATCATAGAAAGCAGTTGATATTGTTCTATCAAGGTACACTTGGATTAATCCAACACCAAATGCAGGAATAGAGAGGAACAAACACAAGTTAGCTACTAGGACAGACCAAGTGAACAAAGGCATCTGCATCCAGCCCATACCGTCTGCACGCATGACTGCGATTGTAGTTAGGAAATTGATTCCAGTCAGAGTAGATGATGCGACCAACATAATTTGCCCTGCAACCCACATCGTTACGCCATGATGAGCTCCACCACTTACCACGTAGGGTGCGTATCCAGTCCAACCTGTGTCTGCACCTTGGCTGGTGAAAACACCAGTGAAGATTAGTATAGCAGCAAATGGCTGTAACCAGAATGAAAGTGCATTGAGTCTAGGAAGAGCCAAGTCCGGTGCACCAATTTGTAGTGGAACTATCCAGTTAGCAAATCCGTTAATCAAAGGCATTGCAGCAAGGAAAATCATCACTGTACCATGAAGTGTGAAGAACTGGTTGTATTGATCTTGAGAGATGAAATCATTACCTGGTGTAGCGAGTTGGATTCTAATTAGCATGGCCATAATTCCACCAAGGCCAAGGAAGAAAAGACTGGCTACGAAATACAATGTTCCAATCTTTTTGTGGTCTGTACTGGTCAGCCACTCGACCACATAGGGTGCTAGATGCTCCCAATCGAAAGTTTCGGGACTGGTTCGGTAGAATCCATACAGAAGAGTTGCAGCAAGCATTACTATCGAGATGATTATGAGGGTTCCTAGAACTTTGAATGGGTCTGCAGATTCAAGACCAGGACCTAGTGAACCCGCAACTGATAGATCTAGACGATTCCAATCATCGGCATCTGACTGAGTCCCATCACCATTTACAGCATTTGTATGCAAAATGAAGTCGACATCGCGTCCATGACTTGGAGCAACCCATTCAACCGACCAAGTTCGGTAATCATTTCCAGCCTCTGTGTGTGTAACCTCACTAGGGGCACGCGATTCGACTGTGGCGTCTTGTGGGAAAAATTCACCATCTGAAGACCAGAGATTGAATCCACCCGCATTGACTCCACTTTCTGCAGGACCTCCTGTCATTGAAATTGTAATAGTATAAACCTCGGAAGCATTGTACTCAGAAGGAAGTCCGGTGATAGAAGGAGTTACTCCGGCATCAGCACCTCCATGACAGTTACATCCAGCGGTCTGAATGGAATCGCCTCCAATACCACCCGGAAGTGAATTAACCGCTGGTGAAACAACCATGGCGATTGAAATTAGAATTAGAGCAACCATGCTTCGCGTGACTAATGTCTTTTTCTCCATACAAACACCTCAAGCGTGAACGCTAACTCCTGCAATCATGTATGCGTGGTTATCACCACAGTATTCGGCACAAAGCATTAGGAAATTCTCGACTTCATCTACTGGAAGCCAAAGATTTGTTGTCTGACTAGGTTGGATATCTTCTTTGTTACCCATAGATACGAACCAAGGTGAGTGAGTGACATCTTGGGAATACATCTCAACAAGGTAAACTTCGCCTTGCTTAAGATTGATATTCTTCTTGTCATTACCTTCGATTGTTACCATAGTTTCTTCACATATGTCCGCGGCTAAATCAAAGCAGTCAAAATCCCAATCCCATTGGAATCCTACAAGTTCAATGACATGGTAGCATTCTGCAGTGTACTTACCTTCACCTTCATCCCATACTAAATTGGATGATGTCTGAGTAGTACATTCCTCACCATAGTCGCCATCAGAATCTGCGGATGTCCAAACATTATCAAGGGGAGCCCATGAGATAAATGCGAGATAAACAATAAGTATGAATGGGACTAATGTCCAAGTCACTTCAAGTTTCAAATTGTCGTAATGAACTGGAAAAACCCCAACTTGTAGATTGTCAACATTATTGTCAACACCTTCTTCTGAGCGATAGAAGAATGAATGATGGTATAGCCACCCAAAGGTGATTCCCCCTACTAATGCTGACCAAAGTACGAACTCACTCCAAAGAGCATCGAATATTGGTGTGATGAAACCCATAGCAATCTCTAGTTGTAGCGCGGGCGAAGACCCCTCATAAGTGTGAGGTAGGCAACAATTGTCTGATGGTGTTAGAGTGAGTTGGAAATGACTTCAAACGCAGCCTACCCTAGAGAGGTTTGAATGGAACCTAATTGGGTTAGGAAGTCGGAAGGTAATACCTTGGTTGAAATAGACATTCAACCTGGCTCTAAACGCTCTGAAATTATTGGATTTGAACCATGGAGAGGGCGATTGAAGATTGCAGTCAGATCACCTCCAGTTGATGGTGTAGCCAATGTTGAATTGATTGAATTACTAGCAAGAGAAATTGGTATGAAGAAAGCAGATGTTAGTATTGTAGTTGGTCACAGTAAACGCCGTAAAACTATCAAACTACGTGGAGACAAAATAGCCGACATTCAAAAATTAATAGAGGATTAGACATGGGAAAAAATGATTGGCACTGGGATAGAGCCAAATCTACTGGTCCGGCTGACAGAGCAGTTCGTTTTGATAAAGCTGCGAAGGCTATGGCTCAATCTCAAAAAAGAAATCGAGATATTCGCGACGGTGGTTCCGGATGTCCTATTCTAGTCGAAGGAAAAAAGGATGAGATTGCCTTACGAGCACTAGGATTTTCAGGGATTATTGAAAAGATAAATCGAGGTTGGGATAGGTCTCGATTAGTTGCATATTTTCACGACAAATACGGAACCCAGAATGTCGTTGATGGAGGGCCTCCGTTGATTCTATTGATGGATTGGGATCGTACAGGTGGTCGCCTACAGACTGCACTACGTGACCGACTACAATCTATGGATGTGAAAGTTGATGAAGAACTTAGAATGATTCTTTTGAAGACAATGAAACCTGAAGGCAGAACAGTAGAAGCATTGACACCTTATGCTAATTCTCTACTACCACTTATCAGATCATATTCTGAAGAAGAATAATTCTACTTTGGGAAAGAAATGGGGTCCTCTTTCACAGTATTTAGTACAAGATGAGTTACGGATCTCAATATGCCATCCATCGAAAGAACATTCTTTGATAGATTATCTAAATCATTTCGATCTCTGGCTTTTGCAATTATCATAGAATCATAATCACCAGTCACATCATACACACCATATACCCGCGGATCGACAGCAATTTTCTCTTGAATCTCAATCAGCCGTCCTTTCTCTATACGAAGTCCAATGACAACAGTCAGCCCCCATCCTACATTATCCGAATCAAGGATTACTCGATATCCTTTGATTACACCTGAGTCTTCCAACTTATGGACACGATTACTTACAGTGCCGAGTGATACTCCAACTTTTTCAGCAATCTTGCGCAATGAAGTACGAGCATCTTTTTCAAGCACCTCAATGATGCCTCGGTCCGTCTCATCAAGCATTACAAAGCCTCGGGAAATGAGTCTTAGACAAGTTGGTTATTGAACATTCACCTGTAATAATGCAGATTTGTTGAGCGAATGTTCACTCTTCTTCTGACTTTGAAGGAAAAATTACTCCCCTTAGTGCGCACATAACAATATGCTCTGAGGTACGCAACATCAGAGTAACCCGGCCTCCAATCCATACTGGGATGGTAGTTCCATCTGATGTGTCTCTAAGTAACAGGTTACCTCGTATCTGAGATATATCAGATGATAATTCTTCAGGTTTAGGTTCATTTCCTGCTAGAAGCGAATCAATACATTCGGCAGAAACCTCAACTACACCCATTTCGATTGTTTCGGCTAATTTTCCAGCTGCAGAACCAACAATTCTCTCAAACTCACCCTTACGTAAATGGGCCACCTCTTGGCCAAGATGAACTACACTAAGTGGTCGCCATCGTTGACCTGGAATTCGAGTTCTCCCACCTCTTCGACTTCGCTCTGAATTCCAAATCATCTTCGCCTCTGGGGTGGCCCAGAGAACTTTTCTCCCCCTAACCCAGAGATTATCTGGGACATTGCCTATATGTTGAGAAAGCATTTCTGATTGATTTTCATTGATTGGTTGAGGCACCGTATCTTTGTCGATTGGCGAATCATCAGAAGATAGGGTTTCTTGAACTTGGATTTTCTTTTTTTGAAACGAATCTGATTTTTCGATAACGGCAAGGAAGAAACCGCCTCCTTGTGATTGATCGTTCCAGACTCTCATACACAACGAAAGTTGTTCAGCAATTTTTTCTTCAATTGGTGGCAAGAAACTCTCTCTTACCTCTTCATTCTCTATGATTGAACCATCATCGTCTAGGATTGGCCAATCTCTAAATCCCTCTGATGCTATTAAATTCGGTATTGCATGATGAGCTGATGAAAGAGATAAATATGGAAATCTTCGCAATATTTCAGCCACGACTGCTTCATTCTCAAGTGGATCTAATGAACAAGTAGAGTAGACTATTCGCCCACCGGTTTTAGTCAATTTTACTGCTCTATCAAGTATGTCAATCTGCAACTTTTGCATTGAGCGACCACTATTGGGTTTCCATCTTCTCCATACGTCAGGATTCTTTCTTGTGGTACCTGAACCAGTACATGGGGCATCGACTAGAATTCTATCATATCCAGACTCGGGGACATTGGGGAAATGACGTGCATCATGATTGACTACGATTGCTGTTTGAGATCTATGTCTTTGAATATTAGAAACTAATAGATTCACCCTTCCACGGACTACTTCATTTGCAACAACTACTCCTAAATCATCCAAATGCTCGGCTATTTGAGTAGTCTTAGAACCTGGACTTGCACACATATCTAGTGTGACTTCACCAGGCTGTGCATCTAGAGCGATAACGGGCAGCATCGAAACAGCTTCTTGACGAGTCAAACGACCGGTTACATGAAGAGCGGCTAAGAGTTTCTTTGTCTCACCTTCTGCCTTACCTCTATCAAAGGGCATTTCCCATGCTGAGCCCACTCCATTAAACCAACTAATAGGCGTACAGCCTATTGATTCTAGCCAGCTTTCAACCCATTCGGAATTAGGGGATAAGGGATTTACTCTAACGGTCTCGGGAAGTCTATCATATGCATGTTCAAACCACAAATCTGAGTCATCACGCCAGTATCCAACTGCCTTTCTCAACAAGCTACTACCAGCAGCTCCGACCCAGTCGACCTTCTCACGCACGAGGTCTCGTCAAGAACCTAAGACATCAAACGAACGGGACTCTCGCTTTGCGAATTACCCTAGGAATAAGCAATTTTTTGCTGAACATTTTCGTAAATGGTTAAACCTTCAACTAAGCGCTCACGGTTTGCGGTGTTTGCCGCATGGGATGCACATGGCAGGTCTACGAAGGAGAATAGCAAGAAAATCAACAGAACCGAAAACTACCAATCAGAATGAAGCAAAGCGAAAGTTGCTCGGATTGGTCGAACGCGCTCGTCAGAACGGTCGTGAACAAGGGCCTCTGGCCCCAGTCGAGGCCCTAATCACAGTGGATGAAGATGAGTGGGTATGGCAGGTCGTTGATCGAGATGTTCTTGAATTGCTTTCACACCGTTTGATTTTCCAAACCTCAGCAGGAACTCGCCGTGAGATTCTGATGACTGCAGGAATTAATGCTGCGATGGATGCGGCGTCTAGGATTGTTGAATTGGAAGGTGGCTGTGTTCTAATTGAAACTCTAGACCCCTGAAAATATCTAAGCAGTACAGCGAAAATAGATAATATTGCTATTCATTCCTGTTTCGCCGCGTTGAAATAGTGCAGGTAGGTGCGACGGCCCGATGGCTAAGGAGAAGAAGGGCAGCGGTATCCAGCAGGCTGCTGGATTAATCCGATACTTCGACGAAGAGTCGGAGGATGCAATTCAAATTACACGTGGCATGATTTATGCTGCCTGCTTCGGCTTTTCAATCGTAATTTATCTGCAGCACCATGGCGTTTGGACATGGATGTCAGATGTTTTGTCAGGAATCATCTGATTATTCTTCTTCGGTCATATCAACCAGAGGAACATCATCTTCCAATAAGTGCGAAGCATCTACTTCATCGCTCTTAGGAACCTCATTCCACCACTTTGCATCCCTATTTACTGAGGCGGCAAATTCTGAAGAGCGAATCTCGGTGGAAGGATCCGCCTCAACTAAGGCTTGAATCGCTCTTCCAATAGCACGTTCTACCGCTGGTGCATTGTGATCAGTAAGTGCAGCGCGAGCTTCATCGAGTGATTCTGACACTTTGCTGAGAATCCCCTCAATTTCACTATCCTTTCCTTTCAGTTGAGAAAGGCGCTGGCTAACCGTTTGGATTTCTTCATTCATTTCTTCACGGGCATATTCAATGAGCCCTTGCCAGGCATCTTTATGCTCTCTCATTTCAGAGCCTGTAGCCTTTCTAAATAATCGCTGGAAAGTGGGCTCCCAAGGATTACGTCCGAGGCTCGCAGCGATATCAAGAGTGATTCTTGCCCGTAATGAAAGGGGACCTGTCATCTCAATTCGATTTAGGAAACACTTGTCTAGCAATCCAAATCCCCAGTATGATTTCGACGCGATAATCATTGACACATCACCTGAACTTGTCGACAAGATCCATTTCTGTTCATCATAACCGGGAGGGTCGTCAAAGAATGGAGGGTCTGCTGGACCTAAGGAGCGTAGAGCGGCTCGTCCAACATCGCCGAGATAAAGCGACTCATTGCCAGAAATACCATCTGGTCGTAATCGAAGTTCACCATCAATTGACATCTTTGGCCTACCATCAGTAACCTGTGCCCATAGAACCGTGCGGCTTGGGTCAACGCCAAGAGTACCTAATTCCACACTCTATGCCAACCGAACGCCCGATTGAACATTACGTGTCTGTGCGAATGGCTAAGACCCGTCAATATCGACTACCATTTGTGCCACGCAGGAAGTACGGACGTCTGACCAAAGTGGTCGAGGTTCCTCCAAAGGACAACTGTAGTCGTTGTCGAGCTGGCAAGTATTGTCCTTTACCCGGCCATGAAGGGAATATTGTAGCGGCTGATCGAGAATGGCAGGGACCAGAAATTGTTGACAAGAGAGAAAATAAGAAAAATCCTGCACGTAAATGAAATCGGAATCAATCATTTTGTAGGACTGGAGGTTCTTCCATCTCGGTCTCTATTTCCTCGAGAATTGCTGAATCAACTTCGAATTCTGTAATTTCTGGTAAATTCTGAGCCCTATGGTAAATCTCACGCAGAGTTTGGTCACTAATCTCTAAGTAGACTCTGGTAGTTGCTATGCTGGCATGACCTAATAATCTCTGAATGGTAACAAGATCTGCGCCACGTTCCAATAATCCTGTAGCAAATGTGTGACGTAGAGTATGAGGAGAGAGGCGCGAACGTGGGATATCGGCCTCATCAGCAAGTCTGTCAATCATTTTCTGGATTGAACGTGGATTAATTCTACGACCTCGGCTAGAAAGGAAGAGCGCCCTATCTGAATCACTATCATCGAAAAGATTGGCTCTCATTCTGCGAATAGGAATCCAAGCCTCTAGCGCCTCAGTTGTAGCATTAGTGAAGAGAACTGTACGGTCTTTCTCTCCTTTTCCTCCAATTACTAATGCAGATAGGTCATCATAATCAATATCGTCAACATCCAAGTTGCACAATTCTGAGATTCTGAGTCCGGTATCTAGTATGGTAGTCACAATTGGATGAGCCAATGGATCTTCAACTCTCATAGCAGCAGTTCGCAATTTAATAACCTCTGAGCGACCTAATGGGCGAGGCAGAGATTTTCTTCGAGTCGGTCTTTGTACCCATTCAGGAACTGAATAACCAAACCACTTCAATAGATGTGATACTGCAGCAATCCTTGCATTAATTGTCGAAGGGCGTAATTCTCCAATATTGTTTAACCAAGCATCAACTCTTCCAAAATTTGGATTAGCACGAGAAAAGAATTCAGAAACTGAAATCTGTTGAATAGAATCCCAATCAATTACCTCTTCATTAGGAAGTGAAGTTGTAGAGAAATCACGAGCGGCTACAGTGTAGGCGCGAATTGTGTGCTTTGATTTCTTTTCAGTTCGCAACTGCCCTTCCCAGCATTGGAACCAAGGGAGTGCAGACAAACGATGTAGTCTAGAGGGGAGCTGTGGACCACTACTAACGCCGAATCTGGAGAGCGTATCGAACCGCCCCTCGATAGTCTGTAAACTATCGTACTCTCCTGTATTTTCAGAACTTTCAGTCAACTCCCTCGCCTCTCTCCGTCGCGAACGACGGGTGCATCCCTGCCCTAACGGGCGAGCCCAAGTACCTCTATCACGACTTGAATGCTTCGACTGAGACAAGCCTATTGACGAGGGTTTGTCGGTAGTGAGAAAAATGCCGAGAAGAAGACTCTACTCGGTTAGGAACTGACCATCTAATTCACTCAACAGAGTGATTTCTGCTTCTATTCTATCATGCGAACGTCGGGCTTCTAGTGAATTGTTCAGATGGCGTGCTACTGCACCGGCTATATTTACTCCAGATGCGCCCTCTATCCCCTCAAGACCGGGGCTTGAATTAACTTCGAGAACCAATGGTCCATCTCGAGATTCGAGCATATCAACACCAGCGATATCCATTTCGAGAACATTTGCAGCACTTAGAGCCACACGTGTTTGTTCTTCAGACAAATGCACACGCTCAACTTTCCCACCCAAATGGAAATTTGAACGGAACTCGTTTCCAACTGCCCTTCTACGCATTGCAGCAGCAACTTTTCCTCCAACGACAAGAACTCTGATGTCCTTTCCATGTGATTCTTGAATATACTGTTGAACAAGAGGTTTCATTCCTCTCTCAAGCATTTGATTGACTAATTGGTGAACTTGATGCTCGGAATGAGCTAGGAACACACCTGAGCCTTGAGTCCCTTCTGTCGTCTTGACTACACAAGGTACGCCCCCAGCACGGGAAATCGCTCGATTTGTATCTTCTTTCGCCGCTACGTGAGCTGTAATTGGAACAGGGACTCCAGCATCAGCCATCAATTGACTCGCCAGAAGTTTGTCACGACTTTGGATAATTGAATGTGAATGATTGAGAACAATGACTCCCATCTGTTCAAATTGACGGACGATTGCAACACCACGTCGAGTTACTGAATATCCAATTCGTGGAATTACTGCCTCGCATTCAACAGGCCATCCTCGGTGAAAAATTCGTCCACCTTTCTCATCGACTACAACCGTCAATTTGAGCGGATCAAGAATACGAACTGCCCACCCTACTTTCTCAGCCTCCTCGGCTAGACGCTTTGTCGAGTATAGTCTCGGCCCTCGTGAGAGGATGACTAGGCGCGGGTCCATGATTGCCGCCGACGAACATCCCTTCTTGAGTTTGACGGATAGAATCTCAAAATTTCAAGGTCGGCAATTATGTCGATGGGCCTGTATTAGTATTCTGTAAAGCGGAACGCCGAAGGAGTTGAAAGCCTCACCACATGACTCAGTGCCTGCCGTAAGGCAGGAGGCGTGAAGATGGACCGTGATTCACTTTCCTCAATGAAAGTCTCTCAATTGAGAATATTATGCAAGGATAAGGGGTTACTTGTATCAGGAAATAAGGAGGCTTTAATCACAAGAATTCTCGAAGATTCGGGTATTTCAGCAAGTTTAACCACCTCTTCAGATTCAAAAAAAGAGCTAGCGAAGGATGACCGAGATGCGGCTATTGATCGCCTTTTGGCTCGTGTAGAAGGAGGGGGTTCTAGTGAAGAAGTACTTCCAACTCCACCACCACCATCAACTCCAGATAGTGTTTCAGTTGATTTGGGTCAAATACCAAAAAAACCACCAGAATTACCCGAAAATGGTCTTCCTGATGGATGGAATATGGAACAATGGATGTACTATGGCCATCAATGGCTAGAGAAACATAAACCCGAAAGCGATGTTGTGGAAGCTGAAGTTTTCGAGGCTGACATAATTGATGAGGAGACGCCTGAAACAGAGTCATTGATTCTTGATGAAGAAGATGAGGGAATCGAAGATTTGGAGGAAGATCCGTGGACAACGGGAGTTATCGATGAAAGAGAGACTGCATTATTGGCAGAAGATATTCAAGAGGATTCGGATGCTTCAATCACCATTACCATCCCTAGCCTATCATCAATTAATCTAAATCCGAAGCAAATTGCAGCAATCACTGCTGTGTTGTTAATTCTAGTAGCCGGCGGCTTTGCTTTATTCCTACAGAAAGATTCCTCTTTCCAAGCCCGTGAATTAAGATATGGCGACAGTATGCAATTCAACATTGAATCCTCAAGCATTAATATCGAGGGAGATGATATGGTGGCTCTATTCAGAGATGCAGCAGGAGGGACATTGGATGATGCTTGCGGTGAACTTGAGGTTGACATCAGTACAGGAAGTGGAAGTATTAGCATCTTCAAAGGAGATTCATCAGAAATCATCCATCCAAGTGATAGTCAATTTGAGGGCGCAGTTGGTGCTTTAGATGCATTTGGCAGAAGCCATTTAACAGCTGAGAAAGTGATATCTCATTCTATGGTCATAGACTTGTCCGGAAAGACTTGGAGAAGTTCTGGAGACTGTGGAAACACGGGATGGATTCTTGAAGATAATACACTGGACATAAACACTCATTCTTGGTCTGATATCAATGATAGAGAGTTGGTAAGATCAACTACAGATTTGACCTTTAGAGATTCAGATAATGCGGCTATAAATTTAGAAGCTGTGACCTTTGGCTTAGAGGAAATTTCAGGACTTGGAATCGCGGGAGAATACATTACCTTCCCCTTAACTCCAATTGATTTGTATGAATTCTTTGGAGAACAGAAACTTACTGCAGGAAGTAGCTCACAATCAGGTGAGGCTTGGAAATGGAGTGTAAGTGAAGAGATTAATGATGGAACTCATGGATTAGTTTATCCAATCACAATGTCACATCAAGAATTCGATGATTGCAATGGGCATGTTCAGATTGATTTGTTAGTCAAAAATAGCGTCCCATGGCCAGTTCAGCAATCGGTGAGTATTGTGATCGATAAATCACAGAAAAATACCAATTGCGGCCTTATTGAGAGTTCGATTTCAGATGCTGCAATCCCAGACGGGCGTGCAACAATTTTGGTCACAATGAAGTCACTCAGCACTACTTCGGGGGACAAGAAAATCGATTGGTTAGCTGATTATCAAAGTAAACCTGGGCCTGGGGAAGATAGGCCGAGCACTAATTCAGAGCGACCTTGGAGTGTGTATATGCCCGATGAGAGCGAGATTAGAGACTACAATCTTGAAGAGGCAATGAATTGTATGATGGCAAATCAATCATCTAGTGGAGCCGCCCAATCCATTGAGCAAGGCGGATACATCTGGAAGGCATCAACTACTGGATCATCAATGGGACATATTGATTGGAATCTATCTTGGGTTAATGATGACAATACTGCTGGATGGACGGTTATTCGAATGAGAACAGAAGCTGATTGCATTGTTGTTGATGATGACAACTACGATGATGGCACTGTAGAATGGAACCGTGATGCAATTCCAGAGACTCAGACTCTTCAAACCCTTGAATCGAGAATACTTGCATCGTCTAGATATCCGCAACTGAACACCCACATTACCGATGGTAGTGGAAATTGGGATGAAGGAGTAGACTTTGGATACAGACTATCTGTAACAGAAGATTCTGATATTTTCGATTTGGTTCCAGTCAGTATTGGAGAAGGAGCGGTTAACGCTGCAGCACAGAAGACATGGACTGATGATAACAACAAGGAACATACTCTCAATATGGCGATGGACGCGGAAAATGGAAGAATGCTCGGCTGGTTCCATTACTGGTGAAAATTGACCCATATTGCTAATTTTGAATCGGCACATTGAACGCGCGTCCGAGCGCCGAAGGCGCTCGTATGTCTGTTGACGACGCAACTG
>Ga0208641_1000858_pt1 | contig 16557 bp, 16 predicted proteins | sample ETN02SmetaG_2_FD_185789 | JGI IMG/M metagenome (GOLD analysis project Ga0208641, IMG submission 185789) | Marine microbial and viral communities from oxygen minimum zone, Eastern Pacific Ocean - ETNP2014F10-02SV253 (SPAdes) (version 2) | ecosystem: Environmental > Aquatic > Marine > Oceanic ... | reverse complement strand
CAGTCTTGATCCATCCAAACTATGTGCAGAAATCCCTTCTGATAAAAAAAATAATTGTAATAGATATGCCACAACGCAAATACAAAATGCTAGGGCTAAAAATTCAACTAATACTAATAACAATACTATAACATCTACATCAGAAAGTGAAAAATCCCTTCCAAATATAACTCATTTTGCAAAAAATAAAAGTGATAGATTTTTTGTTGACTTTGATGATATTGTTGCAGGGCACCCTTATGTTGGAGCTAGAAGCCCTAGCCCACATAATGATGCTCAAGTATATTTTTCAAATACAGACCAAAGGTGGATTAATGCAAAAAAACCTTCTGATTACCCACCTATTTATGCTGTAGCTGATGGTTATATTAATCTTCCTGAAATATCATTCTATAATGTGGTTGACCACTCAGACTCAGATCCTCCTTGGTGGCATGTAGCTTATGCTTTTACTTTAAAAATAGCTAAAAACGATAATAATTATGTAGAATTTATATATCAAATGGAACCATATATGATACCCGGTATTATAGACAAACCAAATGATTTCTATAAACAATTTGTGCTAGTTACAAATGGTCAATATGTAAAAAAGGGGGATATATTAGCATATATGTATGTCCCATCTTTTAGCGAAATGGTGGGGGATAAAGGAACATCTTCACATATTGCATTCTCTTTAATTAAGCAACCAAGAACTGTATATGTACCTGCTATTTTTTCAGAAGAAGTGGTTAGCAAATTCGCTGATGTGTACAGAAATCCCAAAGAAGGATGGGAGAGTGAAAGTTTTGGGTTTGATTGGAATAGAGGAAGAGGTCTTCCTAATGGAATGGGTTGGATGATTAGTGGTGAGGAAAATCCATTTGGTGATAATCCTGTAGATGTCTTGATATATGATGGAATCAAAGATACAGAATTAGATTCTAGAGCAATGGTATATCCCAAAGACTTAGGGTTTAAATCAGCAAATTTGATATATAGTAAATATGGATGGGGCAACACAATTATAGAAAATATTAAAATTGAAGAAAATTGGCAATTTCTATTTTCTGGAATTGGTGGTCCAATGAAAGTTGTTTTTAGATTAGAAGAAAACGGAAAATACAGAGAAAGCAAAGTGGTTGAATTGCGATCAGGGCAAAATTTTAATTTGACTCATCAACATCAAAACAACTTTTTAAAAAATTCTGATGTATTTTCTATATTAATTACAGATCCAAATAATTGGGGATGGAGCTTAGCTTTTGCAAATAAGGAAGCTGAATTCATCGCACCTGGAAGCACAAGAGACATATCTCTCAAATGCCCTCCTGGATGTCCGCCTAGCCCAAATCCTTATAAACTCAAAAAATAAAGACGGATCTCCATAATATTATCTTTCATATAATTTTGCATTTTCAGTAAAATCAACAGTATCATCTTTTGATTTCCCAATAAAAACCTCTGATTTCAATAATCTGTTTTCTAACATTTGAAACATTATAATTCCTTTAGAATCTCCCCAATATTGAACACCATAAACATCGTCTTCTTTTTTTGGTTCTACCCACCACTCATAATTATAATCATTTTTATACTTTCTCTCTTGATAAAGTTCATAAATCACAGTACCTGAATTAACTTTAACTTTAACAGGATCAATATTCCCTTTAATTAAAAAAGCATTATCATATACTTCTAAATGTCCAATCCCTACCCTCCAATAAGAAGGGTCTAGTTCATGAGGTGCAACTGATAAATGTCCTATCCAATAATTTTGCCAATTATTTCCACTATATCCATTGGTACCTTGTTCAAACCAATTCCCAGATAAAGTTCCATCAATATCGTAATCAATTTTACCAGCCTGTGGTTTAATAGTTCGTAACATTTTTTTTAATAATTTTTTACTAATCTCTTTAGGGAAATACTGGAATGGATCAACCGTATGTACTTTCCAATATTCGTTCCCATATATAGATGGTGTAATAAATCCAGGTAATACTATTTCATAATCATAAACTCCAAAATCTAATGTCTGTCCTCCCACATATCCTAATAATTGCCCTGCTTTAATTATTAATCCATTAAATTCTTTACCAGAATTTTTATCCTCATAAGCTTTTTCAATTTCAGGTAGAACTGAAGTCATTAAATCAAAGTAACTAGTAAATGTGCAATTATGAGCAATATCCAATCTCCAATCTGCAAAATCTTTTTTTTCACCAGTGTCAGTCATTATTTCTCTTTTTCCAATTTCATAAATAATTCCATCTTGTATTGCACGAACTTCATATATATCAGGACCTAAATCTCTATTAAAAGGTTCAAAATACATGTGATCAATAGGGGTAATATGAGCTCCAACTACTTGTCCATATGGGGTCATGAATTTTATATCATCTGGATTCATAGGGGAATTTGCGAATGATACAGGTCCTGATCCTTCACAATGACGTCCCCATGAACCCGCGTATTTATGAACTACTTCATGTAATTTTATTGGAGACCCATCTTTATTTTTTTTGTTTAATGTCAATGACTGACCATCATCTTGATGCTGATCTTTGTCAGTATTTTTTGAATCTGTAACTACCCCAGATGTATCAACTATAATTTCTATTTCATTACAAGAATTTTCAATACATTCTTGTAAAATAACCAAAGTTTTCGCTTCTACGGGAGAATGAAGTTCAAATTCAAAATTATCATTGCCAGTCGATCTATTCTGATATGTCCATTTCAAACTTGATTTCACTGCAGTACGATGACTCTCACAGAATATTTTGGATTTTTGGGAATCAAGTGAACAAGTAGCTGAAAGTTCTTTAGCTAAATTTTCTTTTGATGGTAAAACTTTACTGTCACCATGCTGCTGATCTTTGCCAGTATTTTTTGAATCTGTAACTAACTCAGATGTATCAACTATAATTTCTATTTCATTACAAGAATTTTCAATACATTCTTGTAAAATAACTAAAGTTTTCGCTTCTACGGGAGAATAAATCTCAAATTCAAAATTATCTTTGCCATCCCATCTATCCTTATATGTCCATTTCAAACTTGATTTCACTGCAGTACGATGACTCTCACAAAATATTTTGGATTTTTGGGAATCAAGTGAACAAGTAGCTGAAAGTTCTTTAGCTAAATTTTCTTTTGATGGTGAAACTTGATTAACCGTCTTTGCATCTGAATGTTTAATTACTTCCTTTTCTACTTCTTCAATATCATTTGAAGACCCTGAACAAGCAAAGAGAATCAACGGTAAAAGAAAAATTATTTTCAAAAATACTATTTTCATAATTAATAACCTGTTTTGTATAATCAATTATAACTATTTAGACCAAGCTTGTTATATTAAGTTCATGCAAGTGCAAGTCATATATTAGATATTTGATTAATAATTTAATTTCAATCATAATAAAAAATACTTTTTATGAGAATGGAGGATATATGAGCACGTCAAGTAATTTTAATTTTGATAATCTATGGTCAGGAAAATCAACTGACGCTGAAAGGTCAATAGTCAATCACGCAAAATATGATTTTGCTATCGCTTACCCACCTTTTGAAGCAGTCCCTATGTATGGTTTGATAGACGGGTTAAAATCTAAAGTTGATGCAGATTTAGAAAAAGTTTCTATTGAAATGGCATACTATCCCCATGTTCAAGGAGATGAATCTCTTAGAGAATTTACTGCAAATAAAATATATGGTGATAGAGGTATTAAAGCTGACAAGGATTCCATCGTTTTATGTAATGGTTCGGGAGAAGCAAATGGATTAATTATCCAGGCACTTATCAATCCAGGAGATTATGTAATTACAGAACAATATGTATACATGGGTACTACAAGACAACTAGCATACTATGATGCAAATATAGTCGGATCTCCTATAGATGAGCAGGGATTAATACCTAATAAATTAGAAGATACAATTCTAGATATAAAAAACAAACATGGTGTGATCCCAAAGATGCTTTACACAATACCTGAACATCAAAATCCAACAGGGTCAACTCTTCCTAAAGCCAGACGAATTGAAATAATTAATATTTGTCACAAGTATGGAATTCCCATTCTTGAAGATGATTGTTACATAGATAATAGATTTGAAGGTTCCCCTGAACCAGCTTTTGCTTCTTTAGATGATTCTGGAATGGTCATCTATGTCGGTACATTTTCTAAACTTATAGCCCCTGGTCTAAGGATGGGTTATTTTACTGCTAGTCCTGAAGTTATAGATAGAGCTTTGTCTGTAAAACCAGGTTCCGGACCTAACCAATTTACTGCTTACGCAATTGACGGATTTCTAAGAAGTAACCTTGAAACACATAAAAATACTTACGATAAAATCTTGAAAGATAAAAAAGAAGCTATGGAAAAAGGTTTATTGGAAGCATTTTCAAATACTAACACAAAATGGTCATCTCCTCAGGGTGGATGTTACACATGGTTTGAAATGACGGACGGTACTAATATCTCTGAGGTTAGAAATGAAGTTTTTAATAGAGGAGTTGGTTACATAGCAGGAGATATGTTCGCACCTAATGGCGATGGTCAGAATATGGCTAGGCTATGCTTTGCGTTTGAGCCTGTAGAAAAAAATTACGAAGGAATAATCGAACTTGCTTCTATATTCAAAGACCTAAATGTTATTTAACAAACTATCCAAAAAGAGAACACATAATGAAAGAATTTAGATTTTGGCAAGTTGATGCATTTACTAAAGAAAAATTTAAAGGAAATCCAGCTGCAGTTCTAATTATTGAAACAGAATTAGATGACCAATTAATGCAAAATATTGCTACTGAGATGAACTTATCAGAAACAGCATATGTATTATTAAGGCCTGGACAAAACCCTTATCTGAGATGGTTTACACCTGTGAGTGAAATTGATCTTTGCGGTCATGCAACATTGGCGAGTGCTCAAATTTATTTTAATGAAATAGATCAAACATCAGATGAGATTATTTTTGATACAAAATTTGCCGGACCTTTAGGAGTTAAAAAAAATGATTCGTTCCTAACAATGAACTTCCCATCTCGTCCTGGTGATGAAATTGAACTAGAAACTATTCCAGATTTTGTACTAAACAGTTTATCTCCAATAAAACCAATTTATGCACGTAAATCAAGAGATCTAATGTTGGTATATGAAGACGAAGAAATTGTAATCAATATGAAACCGAACTTCAACAATTTACTCAAATACAAAGATTTTATTATTGTTACTGCCAAATCAAACAAAGGTAAATATGATTTTATATCAAGATTTTTTTGTGCTGGAGATGGAATCTCAGAGGACCCTGTAACTGGTTCTGCACATTCTACACTTACCCCTTATTGGTCCAATAAACTGAACAAAAAAAATCTTGCAGCTTACCAGGCATCATCAAGAGGAGGAGAATTAAATCTTGAATATCAAGGAGATCGTATCAATATATCTGGGCAAGCTATAACTATAATTAACGGAATTATGACAATTTAAAATATTTATATTATTAAGTCCCGATTTGCAAAGGGTCTATAATATCTTGGAGAGTTCTAATAATTGACATTACTGTCAATCTTCCAGTACGCGGATTTTCTGTTGGAATATTCTCTATATGTATTGCTAATCGTCCAAATTCACCTTCTACTTCTATATCATGACAATTTCGTTCAAGATCAGGGACTGCAATAATGCGAATTTGAGTTTTATCCGGACCTATTCCGGCAAAACTTACAGCAGCAGATACATTAACATTTGCTGGAAATCCCTTGCATGCTTCTCTGGCTGTCCCATAAAAAATCTCTTTTTCCTCAGTAAAGTCTAGAACACTGATTCCTTTTTCAACTAGATATGGAGATCCTTCTAAAGCTATTAATGGTTTTCTAGTAATCATAGTAACTTTATCAAGTTTGCCAATAGAAGCAGATTTAATACCGTCTAATCCGGCTATTGCACCTGAGGGAGCATAAAGTTTACATCCATGTTGCTTAGCAAGTTCAATAATCTCAGAATAATCTATAAGAGCTCCTATACTAATAACCATAAGATCTTTCCCTGATTCAAATGTTTCACGTGCAAGTTCAGGCACAACATCGCCGCTTGCAGCTTCAACTATTAAATCTGATTTAGCAATTAATTCTTCACGAGTATAATATTTTGGTGATTTCTTAAGTGTGGATAAAAACTTTTGAGCTTTTACTTTTGTTCTGCTCGTTATTCCAGAAATAGGAAGAGTCAATAAACCAGATTCACTAGCTTTGAGCAATCCTTGGCTCACAACACCACAACCTACAATACCTATCTTCATCATTGCCAAAAACTCCTCCAATTAATTTTTATCAAAATCAATTAAATAACATACTAAAAAGTGTACCATATGCATTATGAACAAATATCCAACAAATTATAAAGAAATGCTTGACAGAATTATTGTCATATTAGATATTATTTACGAGGTGAAAATATGAATGAACAACCAGCAATTTTAAAACCTGAAACTCTTTTAGAAGAATTTAAGAAAATAGGGGTAACACACATTATTACTATCCCTGATAGTGAAACAAATTATCTTTATGAACTAATGGAAGAACAAGATTGGTTAGATGTTATTCCAGTATCCCGAGAGGGAGAATCTATGTCAATTGCTTTAGGTTTAAATGTGGCTGGCAAAATTCCAGTAGTATTAATACAAAACACTGGAATGCTCGAATCTGGAGATTCAATAAGAGGTATGGCTTTAGATGCCGGATTTCCTTTACTTATGATTGTAGGATACAGAGGATGGACTAGAAAAGGAAAAACTCCTGACTCAGCGGCTACTTATACAGAACCATTTTTAAATGCCTTCAGAATTAATTATTACCTTGTTGAACAAAATGAAGATGGCTCAAGAATTTCTGAAGCTTATGAAGAAGCTGTAGCTACTAAAAGGCCTGTAGTAGTTTTAATTGGGGATGAATATCATGGATGGAATAGATAACATAATTAATCAAATAGACAAATGATAGAAGCTATAAAAGTATTTGAAATATTCCAAAAACATAGAGGTAATTCAATTGTTCATGTGCAAGGTACCTCAGGATATCATTGGAATGGTATAACAAAAAACCCAAACAGAGATATAAATTTTGATGATGCAATGGGACAAAGTACATCAGCAATTTTTGGCTTGGCACTTGGACTTGAAAATGAAAAAATTGTTCATTTTGATACTGAAGGTGCTCTTCTAATGAATTTAGGAGTATTGGCTTCAATTGCAGGGAAGCAACCCAAAAATTTTATACATTTCTTGCTCGATAATGAATGCTATGCAACAACCGGTGGACAACCTGTGCCAAATGCAGAATATATCGATTATGCTCAAATGGCAGCTGCAGCTGGTTATCCTGTTACTTATAATTTTACTGATTTAGAAAAACTTACAACAAGTATGGAAAAAATTATGAATACTAAAGGACCAGTATTTGTGGCAATAAAAATAAATCCAGAAATTGAAAACTTACCTATGGGGCTAAGAGAAAATCATCATACACGTACAATAATACAGACAATTAATGATTTGAGAAAAGAATTAAATATAAAATAATAATTGAAAAATTGGAGAAACAAATGATAGAGGCTAAAAAAGTATTTGAAGCATTTCAAAAACATAGAGATAATGCAATTGTTGCAGTACAAGGAACATCTGGACATCATTGGAATGGTATAACTACAAGCCCAAACAGAGATATATTTCTAGGTGGTGCTATGGGGCACAGTACATCAGCTGTTTTCGGACTGGCACTTGGACTTAAAGATGAAAAAGTTGTTCATTTTGATACTGAAGGCGCTCTTCTAATGAATTTAGGAGTATTAGCTTCAATTGCAGGGAAACGACCCAAAAATTTTGTACATTTCTTACTGGATAATGGTTGCTATGCAACAACTGGCGGGCAACCTGTACCAAATGGTGAAAATATCAATTATTCTCAAATGGCAGCTGCAGCTGGTTATAAATCAACTTATAATTTTACTGATTTAGAAGAACTTACAACAAGTATGGAAAAAATTATGAATACTGAAGGACCAGTATTTGTGGCAATAAAAATAAATCCGGAAATTCAAAACTTACCTATGGGGCTAAGGGAAAAACGAAATACAAGAAGCAGAGCTCAAACAATTAATGATTTAAGAAAAGAATTAAATATAAAATAAATACAAAATCAACTATTATATGAAAAACACTGGGAAAAAATTCCAAATTGCAGGATTAAATTTAACAAGATTTTTAATTTTATTTTTTTTTGCAATACCAACAATATGTTTCATAACAGCTTTTTGCGTTATGTTTTAATTCAAGTTAATATTCATAATAAATATATAAAGGATTAACACAATGATAAAAGGCCTAATAGCACCTATCCTTACACCATTTAGTAATGACCTTACCCTTAATCAAAATCTATACAACGAATTTGCAAAAAATCTTTTAGAAAACGGATGCTCAGGATTAGCACCTTTTGGAACAACTGGCGAAGCACTTTCTGTTGGTAATCAGGAAAGAATGATTGCACTAGAGAGATTAATTGAAAGCGGAATAGATCCTAATGTTCTTATTCCAGGAACCGGGTTATGTAATTTGCCAGATACAATTTTATTAAGTCAGCATGCTATGAACCTTGGATGCCATGGTGTCATGACTCTTCCTCCATTTTATATAAAAGATATGAATGACCAAGGTTTATATGAACATTTTGAAAAACTAATTGAAGGAATAAATCACCCTAAATTAAAAATTTATTTATATCATATACCTCAGGTTTCAGGTGTCGGTTTATCAATAGCCCTTGTATCAAAATTAAAAGCAGCATACCCGGATATCATAATAGGTATAAAAGATAGCTCGGGAGTTTGGGAAAATACTGAAGCTTTATTAAATATTAAAGATTTAATTGTTTATCCTGGAGCGGAATTACCTGTAATTGAAGCAATTAAATTAGGTGCCCCCGGATGTATTTCTGCAACAGCAAATATTAACAGTAATGATATTAGTAAAGTAATCCAACTCTGTCATTCGGGTAATTGGGATGAAGCTAAAAAATTACATACAAAAGTAAAAAAAGTCCGATTATTATTTCAAGATTATGCTCCAATTCCGGCACAAAAAGCTATTTTGGCAATGCAAACTAAGAATGATTTGTGGAATAACCTGCGTCCTCCACTTCAAGGTATATCTTCAGAAAAAGCAAATGCTCTAGCAACAACTCTTATAAATGATTTTGAATTTTCAATTTAAAAATTGAAAGGGTAACGAATTTTTAAAGATCTCTCTGCCGGTGAATACCATCCCTGAGATGCATGATCTGAAGTATGTAAATAGCATTTAACTTCAACAACATCTGATCCTTTCGTGAAAGTGAAAAGTCTGCTCATTGGCATGCAAGTATTTCCGTGATATTTTGTTAAAGCAGATATGTTAGCAAAATTCACTCCAAAACGTGATTCAATATGGCTACGTCCATTTACCACATCATCAGGATGTGTATGAGTATGTGCCCCAAGCCATAAATCCATTGCAGGCTGATTTAAATCCAAATAAGATTCTATTCTCCCTGAATCTGGTATATTTCCTACAAAATAAATAAATGAAGCTCCTTGAGGGGCTCCATCTTCAAACCTACCATGATACCCTCCATCGCATCCTTCGTTTAATCCGGTAGCTACAGTTGTTTCTTTTATCATATGATGAGCAGAGGTGATTACAATTCTATCTTTATTTTCTTTAATCTTTTTTTTCCACCAGGAAAAAGTTTCTTCACTTATTGCCCCTGCTGGATAACCTCCTCTCTTACCTTCACCTCTGCCAATAGGTTTTGGAAGATCATTACGATCAGCTAGCATCAAAAAAGTTATATTTCCAACATCAAAAGAATAATGTTCCCATGTTCCTTCTACTTTAAATGGCCGCTTTAAATTATCCACACCTGAAAATTTTGTGTTTTCGCCAGTAGGATCAAGCCATTTTCTAAACCACCACTGTACTGGGTTATCTCCATGCCTGGTAGCATCATGATTTCCTATCACATCATAAAAATGTTCCCTAGGATGTTTTTTTGAAGCAGAATATTGTTCTACAACAAGTTTGCCTTCTTCGTCATCCGGAGGAAATTGAGATCCGGTAAAATCACCCAAATTTACACAAATATCCCAATCAAACGATTGCCCGCCATCATCTCCTCCATTTTCAGAATGAATGATAGCCTCAGATAAACTTTTTCTTCCATGTTGAATATCGGTACCTACATGAGCATCTGAAATTGCCCATAGTCTAAATTTATCTCCAGGAAACATAATTATAACCTCTTATTATTCTGATCAATATTTAAAGCAATAATAAAGCTAATAAATCCCATTGTTAATAATATAGATACAATTTTTAACATAGAATCATAACTACTCCATTCCCAAATTTGTGCCCCTAGAATTGGTGCCAAAGCACTGCCCCCAATAAATCCAACTGCCATTGCGCCACTTACAGAGCCAAATCTTTCATACCCTATAATATTAGCAGTCACAACGGCTCGAGTAATACTGGTCATCCCAGCCCCGGATCCCTGGAAAATAACAAAAAGAATCAATAAATAAATATTTTTATTTGCGTATAATAAAAACATTGAAGCTACAATCTTCAATATAAAAGTTAGAGTAGAAATAATATTTATAGAATAATTTTGCTTCTGCAATATAATCATAATTATTCTTCCGACAACCTGAGATGGCCCTATTAGCGCCGTTATTAACAATTGAGTTGCATTTGAAATATTTCTTTCAATTAATAACGGAAAGATATGAGTTATTACCATTCCGTGAGCTAATGCCAATATAAGAAATGAGAAAAACAAAGAAATAAACTCAGGTCTAATCAAATCGTTTCTTAATTTATAGTTGGCAAATTTATCTGACAATGGTTTTAAATTTACAGAATGTTTATCTTCACTCTTTGTAGAGATTAACAAAATAGGTACAACAAAAAGTAATATTACAACTGCAAATAATCTTACAGATGCCTGCCAGTTAATTAAATCTGCAAATATATTTGCAACAGGGAAAGATACAGTTCCAGCAAAGCCTGCTATAAGGGTAATAAATATTATTGCATCTTTAGCTTTAGTTCCTCTTACTTTTGTAACAAAAGCAAAGCAAGGTTCATATAAGCAACCAGACAATGCAATTCCTATAACACTCCAAGTTAAAAAAAATATCCAAAATTCTGATGAAAAAGATAAACCTAACAAACCAAAAGCTCCAAGTATTGATGAACCAATAAGTATTTTTTGACCATGACCTTTATCTATTAAATTACCTACAAATGGAGCTAATAAGGATGAAATTATAATTGCTGAAGTAAACGCACTAGCAATTGCAGTTTTAGAAAAACCTAAATTTAACTCCCATCTCGCAAATAAAGCAGGGAAAAGGTAATATAGTCCTGCCCATAATATAGTCTGAGCTATTGCAAGAAATAATATGTTACTTGGTCTATCCATTTAATTTAATTATAATCTGAATATAAAATAATTACTTGGGATAATTTAAATGAGCAAAAATAATCTAAAACAAAGAATGAAATCCGGAGAAATATTAATAGGAGTATCTGTGCCTATTAATGCTTCATTAAATGAAATGGAAGAAATAATAAATAAAGATGAATATGCATTTGTATCTACTGACAGTCAACATAATGCATTTAATGAAGAAACTTTAGTAAACTTTTGCCAACATGCTAAAAAATTACAAATCCCAACTCAATTTAGAATAAAACACACAAGGGAAACATATCTAATAGGAAATATACTTGATCTTGGCCCATTAGCTATAGAAGTACCTCAAGTTGAAGATATTGAAACAGTTAAAGAAGCTGTAAATTATTTTTATTATCCTCAAAAAGGATTAAGAAGCGTAGGAGGTGTTGAACGTTACGGAGTTGATGGACGCTCAGGAAGAGTAGAGTATGGAAACTGGTGGAATAAAACTGGGATACTATGCCTACAAATGGAATCCTTAAGAGCTGTCACTTCTGTTAAACAACTATCTATAGAAGGTGTAGATTGTCTGACTTGGGGACCAAATGATTTGATGTATGATATCGAAGCACATCCAAAACATCCTCTGCAAACGATAGATAACTGCATTAAACATGCATTGGAACAACTAGAAGGAACAGATATAAGAATTAGTTTTAGAAGTTATGATTATAAATTAAGAGAAAAATATATAGATATGGGAGTTACAGTTCTGATGGAGTTACCAAAAGAATAAATTCAATCCATAATTATCCCCCCATTCACGTTTAATGACTGACCTGTGATATTCTTAGCATTTTCAGATGCAAAAAATACAATTGCATTACCAATATCCTCTGAAGTTTGCTCTCTTTGTAAAGGACATATATTTTTAACATGTTCTAAAAAAATATCCCGAGTAGACATTTTATTTTTAGAAACATTTTGTCTACGTATTCTTTCAGCAATTCAAAATCCAGCCATGGCGGAAAAGAAATAAGATCAGACGGATGTATAAACGGAACAAGAAATTCTAACGGATGGATCGGCTGGTTGGATGAAATGCAGTAATATTATGGAAAAATAATAAAAATAATAAGATCTTTAAAGGAATTGTATTAAGTATTAGCTTTGTTTTATATTATGCCCTCTATTCATTATTCATGAGGAGGAATATATGAATTTAAGCAAAACAACTGGGTGGTTGTTAGTTATAGGTGTAATTGGAGGTATGGCTTTAGGTTTCTCAAATGAAACTGCTTCAGCAGACTGGACTAATGATGCAGCTATGTTAGCAGCACTAAGTACTAATGTTGACTGGACTAAACTATCTCTTATGCTATCTGCTATTGCCCAAGTATTTATTGTTATTGGAATAGTAGGTATTAGAGATGCGATGTCAGGAGGTGTTGGTCATAAATATGCATCAATGGCCATCTGGTTTCTAGCAATCGGAGCAACAACCAATCTACTTTGGAGTGCAATGATGGGACTTACTGGTGATCAATGGAGCTCAGCAATTGCAGCAAAAGCAGCAGCAGGTGAACTAGCAAAAGCAGGAAATGCGGCAGGTGCTCAAGTAGCTGCAGACGGAGCTGGAACTGCAGCTGGAATTGCCTTAAGTGCATGGGCTACATCTGTAGCATTAGGTGCAACAACCAACCTAACAATGTGGACTGGTATAACATTATTAGGAATTGGACTAACAATGCAAAAAAGCTTACACGTGATATTAGCAGCTCTTATTGCTATACTCGGAATTTTTGGAATAGTACAAAGTATAATTGACGCAAGAGCTACTTTAATAATAATCCCATGGATAGGAACTTTTGTAATAATGCTTATAATTGGATTAGGTACACTAGGAGTACCTGTACTTAAGAAATTAGCATAACCTAAAATTAAGTCTTAACTAAAAGAACAAATATTATGAAGAGGGATTTTAAAATCCCTCTTCATAATTACAAATATCGTATCGTAAAAAACACATAAATTAATAGATATAAAATTATAAATAAATATTTCATATATTTACTTTTAGTACCAAAAGAATCATATGTTATCTTAGCAATTAGAAACAAAGCAATTGCTAATAAAATATGCCACTTAAATTCATACAATAAAAACAGAACTCCCCATAAAATTAATAAAAGAACTCCGCAACCAAATGCACAACCAATTCTTGGAATTTTTCTTAACCTATTAAAATACATATGATTTTTATTCATTATTTATTATAAACATTGATATATATATTAATAAATAAATTTAATTCTTTAGTTGCCAAACTCCTTTTAGTATCACATAATGATACAAAAAGAAGCCTGTCAGAAATAAATTTTTTTAATAACATTTAGCAATTTTAATTAAAGTATTAAACCCTAATGGAAGTAGATTTAATAATTAAAAATACAAAATGTGTAGGATTGAATGAGTTCAAAGAATTTAAAACTCCTCTAAGTAAATCTATTATAATCAATAATGGTGAAATAATTGATATCAAAGATAATTTATCATCAGTATATATATCAAAGAAAACAATTGATGGATCCAACACCATCACATTTCCTGGATTTATAAATAGTCATACCCATGTATCACCAACTCCAATATTAAAAGGATTTACTGAAGATAAAGTTGATGGTTTTTATGGATTGGCATTACCTATGGAAAAACAATTAAATGAAAAAAACACCTATCTTACAGCTAAACTAGGTATAGCAGAGGCCGTGAAAGGCGGATATACAACTATTAATGATATTTGGCATTATCCTTGGTCAATAGCTCAAGCTGCAAAAGATATTGGAATAAGAGCCGTATTATCTAATAAATTAAAAGATACAGATTTATCAAAAATACAATTTTTTAAATACGAACGTGATGACAACGAAGGCCAAACAAAATTAAAAGATTCAGAAAATTTTATTTCCAAATGGCACAATACAAATAATGGGTTAATAACATGTAGAGTAGGGGTTCATGCCCCAGATACTCTGTCTAATAAATTAATTAAACAAGCCAAAGAAATGGCAGATAATTTACAATTAGGAATACATATGCATATGGGGCAAACAGCTACTGAAAACAAATATATGAATACTGAATATAATATGGGTTCTGTCGAATATTTAAATTCTTTTAAATTTTTTGACAATATCAGTGTTATAGGAGCCCACTGTAATTTCGTTACAGACAATGAAAAAGATATACTTTCTAAAAATGACTTTACTGTAGCACACTGCCCTGTAATAGGAGCTAAAAGAAGCCATTATGCAAATATCCCTACTTATGAAAAGAAAGGCGTCAAAATAGGATTAGGTACAGACTGGCTAACTTTTGATGCTTTTGAAAATATCAGAGCAAGTATATATTTTCACAGATTATCAACAAATAATATTGAATCCACAAATGCTATTGATGCTGTAAAAAAATCCACTATTATTCCTGCAGAAAGCCTCGGATTAAAAAATTCAATAGGTTCTATAGATATAGGTAAAAAAGCTGACTTAAACATAATATCAACAGATGATTTACATTTTGGAGGTATAACCAAATATCACGATTTGCTTAGCCTTGTAATCTATAACGCTACTTCAAAGGATATAAAATATTCAATTATCCAAGGAAAAATAATATCTGAAAACAATAAAATTAATACAATATCTGAATCAGAAACTTTAAAAGATGCGGAATTGGAAATTTCAAAAATATGGACAAAGCATTTCGATGGGACTGAATAATTTTACTCAAATAATTAAATAACCACGATTAAATCAAAATCTTCTTGCTGTAACTTCAATTTCAATTTTAATTTGATCATTTATAAAACCAGTCACTACTGTAGTATTAGCAGGTTTAATTTTCCCAAAATATTTACCTAAAATCTGCCCTATCTCACCTAAAAAATATTTATTATCACTTATATAAACTCTAATCCTTACAATTTCTTCTAAGGATGAATTTGCCTCTGAAAGGGCAGATTTAATATTACTGATACATTGTTCAGTCTGTTCTGCAACATCATCAGATATTGTGTGATTTTTATAATCATAACCAGTCGTTCCTGATACAAATATCCATTCACCATCTACAACAGCTCTAGAATAACCAACTATTTTTTCAAATTTTGAACCAGAAGAAATTTTTTTCCTCAAAATATACACTCCAAATCAAACATTTATATAAAACTTTAATTTATTATAACTATTCAATCAAAATTTTCTCACTTAGTTGTCAAAATTCAAAACATAGAACATAATAAATAAATTATATAAAAAAAGATAATGCTATGTTAAACAATAAAACTCAAGCAGAATATAAAACTCGACATCAAAAAAATATAGAAATAACTATGAGAGATGGGACTATACTCAGACACAATATGACACGTCCCGATATTGATGGTAAATTCCCGGTTTTATTAGAAAGAAGCCCTTATAACAAAGAGGGAGGATCTGAAAATGGTGTAGGATCTCCTGAATTTTTTGCCGCTAGAGGATATGTTGTAATCATCCAGGATGTTAGAGGGAGATTTGCTTCTGATGGAGATTTTTATCCCTTTAAGGATGATGGGAATGGTCCAAACAAAGACGGATATGACACTGTTGAATGGCTGGCAAAACAAGACTGGTCAACTGGGAAAATAGGTACAATAGGAGGATCGTATTCTGGTGCAACTCAATATAGAAATGCCATCAGCAACCCTCCGAATGTAAAAGCTATGTTTGTAAGAGAATCATCAGCAGATTATTCAGAAGAATGGGTGTATCGCGGAGGTGCCTTTGAATTAGGATTTAATCTGGGATGGGCTCACAGAGTTACACTATCAAATCTTAATCATCTTGTTACAGATGAAAAACATGAAGAAACCGAAAAAATGTTAATTGACATTGAAAATAATCTGGATGACTGGCACAAAAAAACTCCTTTATTCCCAACACAATATTTTAATGGTCTGAGCGATTGGTATAATGACTGGTTAGAAAATCCTCCATCTTCAGATTACTGGAAAGAATTTGATATGTCTGATCACT
>Ga0208641_1000849_pt1 | contig 16713 bp, 15 predicted proteins | sample ETN02SmetaG_2_FD_185789 | JGI IMG/M metagenome (GOLD analysis project Ga0208641, IMG submission 185789) | Marine microbial and viral communities from oxygen minimum zone, Eastern Pacific Ocean - ETNP2014F10-02SV253 (SPAdes) (version 2) | ecosystem: Environmental > Aquatic > Marine > Oceanic ... | reverse complement strand
AGATATTGGAATTATGCCTTTATATAACGACACTTGGGAACAAGGCAAGTGTGGTTATAAATTAATTCAGTACATGGCAATGTCTAAACCTGTCATTGCTTCAAAAGTAGGTGAAAATATAAATATCATTAAGCATAATCATGATGGTTTTCTGGCAGAAAATCAAAGCCAATGGAAAAAATATTTAACAATCCTATTCAGCTCAAGCAATAAAAGAAAAGAAATTGGAAAAAATGCAAGAGACAAAATAGAAGAAAAATATAATTTAGAATACTCATTCTCAAAAATTAAATATGTCATTGACAAATTTAAATAGCAATCATTAAATATTTCAAATGAATCATATTTTATAAATATAGTTATTTTGAAAAACTCTAAAATTAAAATATTACATGTTATTGGCGGACTAGAAAGAGGTGGAGCTGAGCACGTTTTATTGGATCTAATCTCTCACCCATCTTCATCTAGTTTTGATCATTACATAATTAGTTTAAAAGGTATTGGCGCATTATCAAATGAAATCGAATTACACACTAAGCAAATTTATAATTTAAATATAACAAAAAAAAACCCACTTAGTATTATTAAACTATTTTATTTGATATTTGTTATTCGAAAGTTAAAACCTGTAAGAATACAAGGGTGGATGTACATTGGAAATTTAATTTCAATATTGTTCTCGAACAAGAAGAACCAAACGAAAGTTTTATGGTCAATACATCATTCACTTTCATTTTACAAAAAAGAAAAAATATTCCCTAGAATGTTAATAAAAATCTCATCAATTATTTCATTTTTACCATACAAAATAATTTACGTATCAAAACGAAGTAAAATTCAACATCTTGCATTAGGCTTCAATAAATCAAATGCTGTAGTTATTTATAATGGAATAAAGGCAAATAATAAAACTTATGGTTCCTTATTAAGAAGTGAGCTTAACATTAACAATAAATCAAAAGTCATTTGTATGATAGCACGCTATCACCCGATTAAAAATCATTTACTATTTATCGAAACAGCAGAAAGGCTATTGAAACTAAGAGACGATATTTATTTCGTTTTAGCTGGCCAAGACATAAATTACAATAACAATGAACTCGTAAATTTAATCAAAACCAAAAACATTTTGGAATATTTTTATTTATTAGGGAAACGTGACGATATAAATAATATACTCTATTCCTCTGACTTAATGCTTAACACATCCCATTCAGAGGCCTTTTCAATATCGATATTAGAAGCAATGTTAAGTTCTTTACCTGTTTTTGCAACTGATGTTGGTGATAATTCAATAATATTAAATGATTCAAAATTAATTATTCAAAATTTAAATCCAACATATTTATCAACTATGATTAATGAATTTTTCAATTTATCGAAAATTGAAAGAAATATAATAGGAAATAATCTTCTAAGTCGTGTAAAACACCATTTTCCATTAGAAAACACTATAAAATCTTATAACAAATATTATATATCATAACAATATCAACTAAAATCAATTGTAATTAATTGCTTAACAAATGTATATAATTTATAATATATCCATCACATAATATTACTCAACAAATAATAAAGAATTATTAACAATACCACTCCTTAAATCTAGGCATATGACAGATTGATTACTACATCTTAACTATGCAGTTGCAGAGGTGCTATTGACGAAACTGTCACTTGTATTGAGGTTCATACATGAGAAGTATCGTTTGTAAAGAAAGTCCGAATTTTGCTAAATTATTAAGATAAATCCAAAATTAGATTTATATATATATTTGAAGAATAATTATAATTGAATTTACTTCTGAACTCCATATGAGTCTTGAAAACAATTTGTCATTATTAATAAAATGATTTTAGATGCTCTTCAATTTTATATCCACTCGGCCTTTTTCCTTTTTCTCTCGGGTTATCTAATCCAAAAACTAGCTACACAATGGTGTTCTCAAAGCTCTTGTGTTAGAAGTGGTTGGTGTGAAATATTAGTTACCAGTTTTCTAATCTCGATTCTACTAAACGCTTTTTTAGTCCTTATGGCAAGCCTAATCGGTATTGGACTCCATGTCATAAAGTATCTACTTCTTGCAGTCGATTTCATTGCCCTTATCCTGATTTTTATTTTCAGAGAGAGAGGTGTTAAATTCAAGATCAGTCGGTATATCAGCTGGAAGCGAGATGATCTTTTATTAAAAATCATTATCATAACTGTATTTATAGCAATGACCTTTCAGGGTGGGCTGCTTGATATGCTGGCTGATGGCTGGTGGCATATGAGCTATGCCGCTCAGATGGTTCAGGATGATTCACTCTTTATTCAACGTCACCCCTTGCTTGGGGGCGATATCAACCCGGTGATCTATCCTCCTTTGTGGCATCTTCAACTAGCACTTATTAGTGAATCGAGTGGTCTCTCACTTCCCATAATCTGGCACTTTATAGGGGCAATCAATGCCGTCTTGTTTTTGATCGCAGTCTATCTGCTTACGTTGCAACTCTCTAATGACAAATGTACTTCACTTGTTTCAATCTTATTTACACTCTTTATTGTTGGCGGGTTAAGTAGCTATCTAAGGGTTAGTCCCTGGCCAGGAAATGCCTCCTATATCGTTCTCTTCTTTGCCTTCTACCTTACTTTTCGGGGGCTTGATGAGTGGAAAAATCAAATTAAGCTTTCGAACCCTGAGAGCCCCCTCAAAACGCTACCATACCAACTACTTTTTCTACTTTCTTTGACCTTTGTGGCGATGGTAGGGCTCCATGGGGTTGAAGTTGTTCTCTACTTGTTGGCGATGGGGGCCTATCTCTTATCTATATCTGTTCTCTTGCCAGAAGATCAACTCCAAGACTGTAGGTGGGAGAGGTGGGCGCTCTCGATTGTGCTGGTCTGTTGTTTATTGTTTGGGGTGATTCTGGCGTTATATCTGCTGCCAGGTCATATTGAAAGTGTCTTCTCGGGTGCCCGTGCGAGATCACCCTATCTCAACTTTATCTTTCCACTCCTTACCGTGCTTTATCTGCTGGCCTACCGTTTTCTCTCTCGATATTTCAAGGCGATCGCATATTTCAGACTGTTTCAATCACTCTATCTGCTTGGATTACTACTGATACTGTTTTTGATTATCGATATCAGACATATCCTGGATCTTTTCTTTCCTGAGTATATCGGTCGACACGTTCCAAAGGATTCATTTGATCAGTTTCATAACCGGGTCTATCTTCCCTTCTGGGATCACCAGTTGCGCGGCGCGATGATCTGGAGCGGGGTGATCACACTAATTCTTGGAGTAGGGATGGTGTTTATCAGAATGACCCGTATGAATCTTTTTCTGTTCGCCACCTCATCACTGGTATTGTTAACCCTCACCTCTCCCTACTTTTTCACACTTACCTCATTTCTGATCCCACTCCCTTCTGTCTATAGGGTTCATCTCCTTCTCATCTCCCCCCTGATTTTGGCTGTTTTTTATCGTCAACTGTTCTCTTGGAATGACGAGAGTTTGAATTGAGTCGAACTCGTCTCTTTGATTTTTTGGTCGTCATTTTTTTGACCTTTTTTGCTGCGGTCCTTTATACCTATCTCAATGAGAGGAGAGTTGTGGTGGAGTTTGATATCGAAGGTGATCGCTATACTCGGGCCAAGCTCTACTGGGATGAGAGAGAGAGGAGAGGCCTTGATGAACTGAGAAGTCAATCCGCATTGATAATACCCGGGCTAAATCGAGTCGTTATCACTTCAGCAAAAAGAGTGGGCTCTTTCAATACAACGATTGATGACGTTTTAATTTATCCGATCGGACATCCATTAAGAGTCAGGATAGATCCGATGGAGCATCCGGGTAATTTTTCTCTGTTAAGTGCTTCTGTTAGGTATATGGATTGTATCTTGCCTATTATCTCAATCTGTAACTATGATCTTCTCCAAAGTAAGCCCACAGTTCTCCATCAGATAGATTTCATGGCGAGTGACAGTGTTATCAGTCATTCACTTGGAAGTGATCCCTATCTTGTCTGGACAATTCCGGCTCACTATATGAGAAGTGATAGGATCTATCTTCTCAATATAACCTTGTTGGTAATTTTCTCTGGTTCAATCTGGCTTTTAATCTCCATGGTCTCAACGAGAGAAGAGAAAAAGAGGCTGAGAGACCACATCCTGCCAGCTCTATTGCTGTTTCTCTATCCCTTCTTCTCTCTGATTGAGTCTCTCTCGATCAATTATTACTACTCTCCCTCACTCAACAAGTCCCTTCTAGTTGCAACAGTAATCATCTATCTGGCTGCTCTTCTCTGGCAGGCTATGAGAGGGCTTACCCTTAACAGGGTGATCAGAGTGGGTTTATTTGTTTCTGTAACCGGATTGATACTACCTGATTTTCTCTTTCATCTAGGGTTTATTGATCGATGGCCCTTTGGAAGAGAACCAAAGGAGTATCACTGGACACTTGGACGCTCTTTTGATGACAACTATTTACAATCATCTATCAAGTATGAGGCTGATCTTAAAGAGATAGGTTTGCTGGCAGAAAAGGGGGGAGTATTTCTCTCCGATGTAGCTACTTCATATTACGTTGTGGCAACTCTACCAATTTATTCAAGAAATCCACACTATCACCATCGTTATCCTGACGTCTTCATAGAAAAGGAAGAGCTTGTAATACTCTGTTCTGATGACACTGAAACAAAAAATAGCATCATAGATAGGCTTGAGTTGGGCTATATTATTATCAATAAAGATAGAGATAACAGAAATGTTGCCAAGAGTTGTCTCTCAAGAGATATTACCAGTATTGATGATGTTGCTGATCGACTCTATCAAGGTGAGTATCTCAATCTATACAAGATTAAATGAAATCAATTTGTAATTGATTCCCAAGGAAGTCCTCATAGATACCACTTCGTTTACAATGATCCAGCACGCTGTCATCTTTTTCATCGGAGTGTGAAATCTTTAAATTTGCAGAGTCCAACGGCTTTCCTAACTGTTTTAATCCAATTCGTTTGGTTATAGTCACTCCATGCTGCTGATCCCCTCAATTACTGCTATGGCCATTGCAACATTTCTGATGTTCTATCTCTCCCCCATCGCAAGAAATATAAACTTGGTGGACAGGCCGAATTCAAGAAAACAGCATGAACTCAATGTGCCACTCACAGGGGGGATTGCGATGATGATCTCCCTTGTTCTCTCCCTTCTTCTTTTTCAGGACTCGTTTGGTCAATACAGGATTCTCTTTTTGTGTATCTGTCTTGTAGTCTTTACGGGAATACTAGATGACCACAGAGATATCTCTGCAAGAGTTAAATTTGTCGTTCAGCTGGTTGTAGCTCTGCTTCTGGTTCTACTCGATGAATTGGTAATTCATAGCCTTGGCGAGATTTTGTTTGTTCCCAGACCCTATGGGCTTGGGATCACAGCAATTCCCTTTACAGTGATTGCGATAGTTGGGGTGATAAACGCTTTTAATATGATGGATGGCCATGATGGTCTTGCCGGGGTGATCGCGATTATAGGTTTTGCCTCCCTTGCTCTGCTTGTGGTGATCAATGGGAGAGGGCAATCTCTTCTACTTATCTCACTCATGATTTCGGTTCTTGCTGCTTTTGTTCTCTTCAATCTTTCTTTTATAGTAGGTCGTCAGCGGCAAGTATTTATGGGGGATGCCGGGAGTATGTTTATTGGATTGGTGATGGTCTTCCTGCTCATAGACCTCTCCACCGATGGAAGCAAGACTCTGAAGACCACCTCTGCGGCTTGGGTAATTGGATTACCATTGCTTGATATGATGAGTGTTTTTATTTTAAGGATTGCCAATAGAAGATCACCTCTTTCTGCAGACAGGTTGCATATCCACCATTTCCTGCTCAACCTCGGGCTTGGTAAATACACCGTTCTCCTAGTTCTGGTTGCAGTTCAGGTTCTTTTTTCCACAATCGGTGTTCTTGGCTCCCTTTATTATTGGCAAGATGGAGTTCTCTTCTGGTCCATGTTTATGATTCTCATCCTCTATCTACTCGTTAATAGAGTGGTTCATTACAATATGAGGCGGTAGATCGACTACGCCTTTGATGCCTCAAAGCTTCACTCTCATTTACCCTCAAAATCAGATAAAATTGCACCGTATTATATTTCTCTTCATTAGGAACAGGGTGTGAATCTTCCGGGACAAAACAAACGCGTGCTCTCTGGGATGCGTCCCACGGGGCGCCTCCATCTCGGCCACTATCATGGTGTCCTCAAGAACTGGGTAAAACTGCAGCAGGAGTATGAGAGCTTCTTTTTTGTGGCCGACTGGCATGCGCTCACCACCCACTATGAGGAGCCGACCATCATCGAGGAGAATGTCTGGGATATGGTGGTGGACTGGCTGGCGGCCGGGATCGATCCTGGGCGGGCGACACTCTTTATTCAATCCCGGGTGGTGGAGCACGCTGAACTTGCCCTTCTGCTCTCGATGATCACTCCCCTGGGGTGGCTTGAGCGGGTTCCCAGCTTCAAGGATCAGCAGGAGAAATTGAAGGAGCGAGAGCTCGCTACCCATGGTTTTCTCGGTTATCCCCTGCTTCAAGGGGCCGATATCCTCATCTATCGGGCGAGTTACGTTCCCGTCGGTGAAGACCAGGTTCCCCATGTGGAGTTGACCCGGGAGATCGCCCGCCGCTTTAACTACATCTATGGTCGAGAGCCCGATTTCGAGGCCCGGGCAGAGGCAGCAATCAAAAAGATGGGGAAGAAGGCGGCCAAGCTCTATAGAACGCTCAGAAAGGGCTGGACAGAGCAGGGAGATGAAGAGGCGCTCACCCGAGCGAGGGCGCTCCTGGAGGGCCAGCAAAATATTACCTTGGGCGACAGGGAGCGGCTCTTTGGCTTCCTGGAGGGGGGCGGGAGGATCATTCTCCCCGAGCCTGAAGCCCTTCTCACCGAAGCGGCGAAGATGCCGGGGCTCGATGGGCAGAAGATGTCCAAGTCCTATGGCAATACCATCGCCATGCGTGATGATCCGGCACGGGTCGAGAAGGTGATCAAGGGGATGCCGACCGATTCGGCACGCGTACGCCGCACCGATCCGGGTGATCCGGCCAAGTGCCCGGTCTGGGAATTGCATCTGGTCTACGCCACCGAGCAGACTCGTGAGTGGGTTGTCGAGGGGTGTCAAAGTGCCGGCATCGGCTGCCTGGACTGCAAGGGCCCCCTCATCGATGAACTCCTCAAGGAGCAGCGGGAGCTTCATAATCGGGCCCAGCCCTATCTGGAAGATACTACTCTGGTGCGAAATATTATTGCCGATGGTTGTGAGAGAGCAGGGGAGGCGGCTGAGGAGACCATGGAAGAGGTGCGTCGCGCTGTCGGCACCGACTACTACTGATGGAGGCCAGCTCTTTGGAGAGTGCGCGTGGCGATAGCCCTTCTGAAACCAGAGAGGCCACTCCCATCATTGCCCTTCCGCAACAGGAGCGGGAGGTAATGATAGAAGGCAAACACTTTGATGAGTGGCCGGATGATCTCTATATCCCTCCCGAGGCCCTGAAGATTTTTCTCGAGACTTTTGAGGGCCCTCTCGATCTCCTTCTCTATCTGATTCGACGGCAAAATCTTGATATCCTCGATATCCCCGTGGCCGAGATTACCCGGCAGTATGTCCACTACATTGAGGTGATGCAGACCCTGGAGCTCGATCTCGCCGGGGAATATCTGGTGATGGCGGCGACGCTTGCCGAGATCAAATCCCGGATGCTGATCCCCCGTCAGGGTGAGGGTGGTGAGGGAGAGGGGGAGGATCCTCGTGCACTGCTTGTCCAGCGTCTCCAGGAGTATGAGCGCTTTCGAGAGGCGGCCCTCTCGGTTGAGGATCGGCCGAGAGTGGATCGGGAGCTCTTTCTGGCGAGCACCGAACTAAATGATCCCAATCCAGTCAAGAACGTGCCCCAGGTTAATTTCGAACAACTCATAGAGGCCTTTCGAGGGGTGATGATGCGTAGTGAAGCCAATCGCCACTGGACCATCGGCCAGGAGGTGCTCTCTGTTCGGGAGCGGATGAGCCACATCCTCGGGCTGGCAAAAAGCAGTGGGTTTGTTCGATTTGAAGATCTTTTCCAGCTTGAAGAGGGACGAATGGGGCTCGTCGTCACTTTTGTTGCCATTCTCGAGCTGATCAAGGACAGAATGATCTCAGTTGTTCAGAATGAACCCTATGCACCCATCCATATTAAAGGAAACCCCTGATCGATGACGACCGAGAGTGAAGAACTTAAGAATATCGTGGAGGCGGTCTTTCTGGTGGCCGATGCCCCGGTCTCACTGCAGAAGCTTAAAGCCCTCTTTCCCGAAGATGCCGTTCCCCAACACGATCATCTGATGGAGGTGATCGGTCGCCTCGAAGAGGAGTGGCAGGAGCGGGGGATGGAGCTCAAGAAGATCGGTTCCGGATACCGCTTTCAATCCCGGGAGCGCTATGCCCCCTGGCTGAGACGGCTCAATGAGGGTCGCCCCCCTCGTTTTTCCCGAGCCCAGCTGGAGACCCTCTCGATTATCGCCTATCGTCAGCCGGTGACCCGGGGGGATATCGAAGAGATCAGGGGGGTCTCTGTCAGCCCCGACATCATTCGCGCCCTTCTGGAGAGGGGGTGGATCAGGGAGGTAGGCCATCGGGATGTGCCCGGCAAGCCGGCACTCATCGCCACCACCCAGGAGTTTCTCGCCTACTTCAACCTCACCTCCCTGCGCGAGCTTCCTGAGTTAAGCGCCAAGCGGGAGATCAGTGAGATTGCCGAAGAGCTCAACCTCACCTTGCCGGTGATCCCTACCATTGAGGAGTCGTTGGAGAGTGAGCCGTCCCCGGCCATCCCGATTGAAAGTGGGTGATCCTGGTTTTCAGGCTGGCACTTCACTGGTTACCGTATCCAAAGGCACAAGAGATGAGGGTTTTAGGATTTACCTCTCGATCGTCATCATGGCGTAATTCAAAGGCTCACGACAATCCACTTTAAGTGGTAGCTGGAGTGTTCCGCTTTGCCTGCAATAACGACGGTAGATGAGGCATGGACATATTGAGGGTTGAACTATTCGATTTCACGGGTGCGGCTCTCAATTTGTGGTGTATCTGAAAGAGTCTCTTTGTCGCCGATCCCCATGGCAGGAAAACGGCGGGCGGCGGGCAGTACCCGACTCTCCAGGGAACCGACTAATTTATTGAAGCTGCCGACACTGTGGTCGATATCCTTGCCCAGTTTAGAGAGATGCCCAGCCAGGGTGCCCAGCCGGCTGTAGAGCTCCTCGCCCAGTTTTCTGATCTCTTCCGCATTCTCTGCCAGTGCCTCCTGGCGCCAGCCGTAGGCGATGGCTCTCAAGAGGGCGACCAGACTGGTGGGGGTTGCGAGAATCACTTTTTTGGAGAGAGCCTCCTCAAGTAGATCGTGGTCATCATCCAGGGCGGCAGCAAGAAACTGGTCTCCGGGGATGAAGAGGACGACGAAATCGGGGGAGTCCTTAAACTGCTGCCAGTAGGATTTTGCCGCCAGTTCGTTGATTCGTTTCCTGACATTGGCGGTATGGTTTGCAAGGTGGCTCTTCCGCGTTGCTTCATCACTTGCTTCTACTGCGCTCAGATAGCTGTCGAGAGGGGTTTTAACGTCTACCACTACATCGCGGCCACCAGGCATATGGACCACCATATCGGGCCTTAGGCTGCCGCCTTCTATCTCCGTGTGGGCCTGTTCGACAAAATCACAGTGCTCCACCATTCCTGCCAACTCTACCAATCGTCGTAGAGTGAGTTCTCCCCATCTTCCCCGTACTTCAGGGCGCCTTAGTGCCTGCACCAAGTTGCGCGTCTCCCCCTGAAGGGTTTTCTGGGTCTCCGCCATCATCTCCAGATGGCGGCGCAATTCACCATGGGATTCAGCCCGATCCCGTTCCAGTTTTTCAAGCTGTCTGCCGGTCTTTTCTAAACTTTCACGGATCGGCTTGACCAGTTCCTCGACGGCCTTCTCCTTAAGTTCCAGATCCCCTTTGGCGGTAGCCTGAAACTGTTTGAGTTTCTCCTCGGCAAGCTGCAAAAAGGCCGTATTGTTTTGTCGCAGGGCCTCTGAAGAGAGGGCTGAGATCGTCTTTTCAATATCGGCTGCGCGCTCTTTATTGCGGTTTTTTTCGCCCTCAAGCTGGCTCTCCAGCTGAATTACTCTTCTCTGAAGCGTTGTGCGGGCAACTAGCCAACCGATGGCAAAGCCAACCATCAAGAGCGCTATGAGCCAGATTAAAATCTCCATCTCAGCCACAGGCCTGCTCCTTGGGTGATTCTAGCCACTGGATAAGTTGATCGGGGCTCTCGACCACGGTAGTGGCTCCCCACTCATCTGGATTGCCGTTGGGGCCGAGATAGCCCCAGCGGACGGCGACAGTCTCCATTCCTGCCTCCCTTCCCGCTCTGATATCTCGCGGGTCATCACCAATATAGAGGGTTTGTTGGGGGGTGGTGTCGGTTTGTTCGCAGGCATATAGAAGGGGTAGGGGGTGAGGCTTGGTCTCAGAGGTGGTGTCGCCGCTTACCACTACACACGCTCTGTTTGAGAGGTTCAGACTCTCAACCAGAGGCTCGGTCAGATAGCCCGGCTTGTTGGTGACAATCCCCCATCTGACTCCAGCATCCTCAAGGTGACAGAGAAGTTGTTCCATACCTGGAAAAAGACGGCTCTCAATACAGATTCTCTCGGCGTAATGGTTGAGCAGCTTGGCTCTCAATGGGCCCATCTCAGGGTCATTTCGGCCGATGACAAAGCCAAGCTCAATCAGAGCATAGCTCCCCTCCGAGACAAAGGGGCGGATCTTATAAAAAGCGATGGGTTCTCTTCCCTCATCGGTCAGGGTGCGGTTGAGGGCATCGGCGAGGTCATGCGCAGTATCGGCAAGGGTGCCGTCGAGATCGAAGAAGAGGGCGCTGTATCGGCAGGAGAGGGGCTTTGGATGATTCATTTTGGACGAGCTAGCCCTGATGGGTGGAGTGGAGAAGATAGTTGACCTCTACCCCAGGGGCAAGCCAATAGCGGTCTGTGAAGGGGTTATAGTGCATCCCGGTAATCTCTTTGGTCACCAGACCGGACTCCCGTGCCCACCTCTCAAGTTCTGACGGCCGGATAAACTTCTCATAGGAGTGAGTCCCCTTGGGGAGGATATTGAGGAGATACTCCGCACCGATAATGGCAAACAACCAGGCCTTGGGGGTGCGGTTGATGGTCGAGAAGAAGAGTTCTCCCCCGGGCCTGACCAATCGGCTGCAGGCGTTGATTACCGAGGCGGGGTTGGGGACATGCTCGACCATCTCCATACAGGTGATGATATCGAATGATTTCGGCTCCTCTATAGCCAGCGCTTCGGCCGTGGTTTGGCGATAATCCACCTCCAAGCCACTCTCCTTTAAGTGAAGTTTGGCGACCGCAAGGGGTTTTTCGCCCATATCGATTCCCGTCACCCTTGCCCCCCTTGTGGCCATGCTCTCAGAGAGGATTCCACCCCCACACCCCATATCGAGGACCTTTTTGCCCTCAAGGGGAGCCCGCTCATTGATGAACTCAAGCCTCAGAGGGTTGATCTGGTGGAGGGTGCGAAACTCGCTCTCCGGATCCCACCAGCGGGTTGCGAGGGCCTCAAATTTGGCGATCTCGTTGTGGTCGATGTTTTGGTAGCTCTTCATATCGTTCAGGAACTCATCGGTAAAGGTTGTTTAAATTGTACATGTTTCATCTTGAGGTGTGGATTGTGGGTATTACTAGGAGTATCCAGTGTGACTAGATCAGCTTTTAAGCCGCAGTTGGTTTGCTTGATCTCTATACTATTTGAGGTTTGTTCTATTTTACAGACACAACCTGAAGGGGTGAAAGGGCATAAATAAACAGGGTTATTTTCATACTCTGATCGGAGTGGTTTGTGGATATGTCCATTGATAATCATAATGATCCTCTTTTTGTGTTTTGAGATGATTGCGTAGAGGGGTCTGATTGAGGGATCGTCAGGTCGTGGCCATTTCCAAATTCTGAGTGCTTGATAGACTCAGATGTTTTGATTGGAACATGGAAGAGCAGAATACTATATCTGTTGTTCTCTAAAGTATCGTTTAACCACTCATATTTCTCATCTTCCATCACAGGATCGTGTGGGCCATCGGGTGAAAAGGATCCAGGCCTGGTAGTTATCCAGATGAGAGTTGACCTCTCCCACTTTTTCGCACCTCTTCTTTTAACTCCAGTGATTGATTCGGCTTCTTTTAACGACTCCTCACTCCAGAAATCATGACCCGTTCCATAGGAGTGGAGAATCTCAACCCCACTTTGTTTTAGCTTTTCGTGTGTTGATCTGTAAATCTCGAGCTCTTCAAGCCAGTTCTTTCTACCACCCCTAGTTACACCAGATTCAACCTGTATGGCGCTATCGATGAAGCCCCCAACCTGGATTATGACTTCAGGATGCTCTTCAATGGAGTCGATGAATCGTCTATATCGCTCTCTCTTGTCGGGCCATCGGCCTTTGGGTGAGGAAAGATGGATATCGCTTGTTAGATAGAGGTGTTTTTGTGGAGAGGCCTTAGTGAGCCATTTGGTGATGGTAGTGATGACAAGAATGAGGCCTATGAGTATTGGCACCCATATTTTATATCTCAAATTCATTATTTTTCACAGAAGGCAAAATTGGGGTAGCTAAAACACCTATACGATATCAACGCACTTTGTGACAACGAGGGAAGATGTCTCATCCACAATGGTGGTATGGGTGATCAACGCCCCTATTAAATTTTGCTATCTCTTTGGAGTTGGTGTTTGGGTTTATGCTCATTGTTGGGTATTCTGAAGCAGATGATGAATAGATAGTAGTATAAGATGGAATAAGGTCTGACATAATCTTCAAGGAGAGATTATTTAAGGGAGTGAATCGGTTAATGGTGTGTGTTGAGTGGGCATCGATGAGAGATATGAAAATAGTTCTATCAGGTGGTGCAGGTCTTGCCGGTCAGAACTGCATCTACCGGCCCTTGCTGAGATCGTTAATGGATGATTATGATGTTTCAGGCATGTTATGAGTGTACTAACACTTCGCAATAGGTTCACTGATCTATGAAAGTACTATTTTTTGCCAATTCGGATTGGTATCTCTACAACTTTCGACTCTCACTGGCCCGTTATATGAGCGACCTTGGACACGAAGTTGTTCTTGTTTCCCCTCCAGGGCTCTATAGCAAGAGACTTGAGGCTTTAGGTTTTCGCTGGCGCTCACTAGAGATGGAAAGGCAAAGTCTCAATCTGTTTAAGGAACTCAGAGTGATCTATCGCCTGCTTCGAATCTACCGGAGTGAGCGTCCAGATATAGCCCATCACTTCACACTGAAGTGCGTGCTCTACGGCATGTTTGCAGTGTCTGTTTCAAGAGTCAGTTCTTCTGTCAATGCGATCACCGGATTAGGACACCTGTTTACCGTGAACAGTCGCCTATCCCGGCTGTTAAAACCGCTGGTTCCCTTGGTCTTGAAATTACTTTTTCTGCAGAAGAGAACCAGGGTGATTGTTCAAAACAGGGATGATTATGAATTTGTAAAAATGAGTCGGATTATCGATGAGAGAGAGCTCTACCTTATTTATGGATCGGGGGTTAATACTGATCTCTTTGTTCCATTCGAAAGAGAGAAGAACAGAAAAATCACAATACTAATGGCTACTCGCTTGCTCGAAGATAAGGGGGTAAAGGAGTATCTACAGGCAGCGCAATCACTTGGAAGACGCAAAGAGGAGGTCATTTTTCAGCTTGCGGGAGAGAGGGATTTGGGGAATCCCAGTAGTTTTACTGAATCGGAGGTCACAGCATGGGAAGAGGAGGGCGATGTTATGTTGCTGGGACAGGTTGAAGATATGGCGGGTCTATTGAAGAGAGTGGATATCGTCGTCCTGCCCAGTTATCGTGAAGGATTACCACGTATCCTGATTGAGGCTGGGGCATGCGCGCTCCCAATTGTGACGACCGATGTTCCCGGTTGCAGGGAGGTTGTTGAAGATGGGGTTAATGGATTTCTTGTGCCTCCAAGAGATGTGGTGGTCTTGAGTGAGAAGATTGAAATGCTCTTGGACTCTTATTCTCTAAGGCGAAAGTTTGGAGAAGCGGGAAGAGAGAAAATACTAAATCAATTTGATGAAGGTATAGTCTTACCTGCAACGGCAAAAACCTATCTTTGGTGATTGTAAATTAGGGGTTAAAAAAGAGCTGTACGACTACACTGGTCTCTCACCCAGGATGAGTCTGAGTGAGCCGATAGGAGGTGGTATTCACTGTTCGTCTTAAGATTTGGGTTGAGAAAAGTCAATTATACTATCTCAGTGTCAATTCGTGAAAAGGAAAGATCTTCCATCTGATTTGAGAGACAAGCTGTTATAGATCATAATCCGGTTGCACGATATTTGTATCGTTACAACCATCAAATCAATCTGGGAGTGAGTAATCGTGAGTACTGAAAAACCGCCGGTCCTCGGCATAATCGGCGGAAGCGGGGTCTATGAGATCGACGGGCTGACAAACACCCGCTGGGAGAAGACCTCATCCCCATTTGGTGAGCCCTCGGATTCCCTGTTGTTCGGGGAATTAAACGGTTTGCAGATGGTCTTCCTGCCGCGCCATGGTCGTGGACATCGCCTGCCGCCCTCAGAAATCAACTATTGTGCCAATATTGACGCATTGAAACGGGCTGGTGTCACAGATGTGATTTCAGTGAGTGCGGTCGGGTCTTTACGAGATCCGCTTAAGCCTGGCACCTTCGTTATTGTTGATCAATTTATTGATCGCACCTTCGCCCGCAAAAAGAGTTTCTTTGGCTCAGGGCTGGTGGCCCATGTCTCAATGGCCCATCCGGTCTGCCATAGACTGGGAGATCATATTGAAGTTGCGGCGAAGGGAGTGGATATCGAGGTGGTTCGGGGGGGCACCTATATGGTGATGGAAGGTCCACAGTTTTCCACCCTCGCTGAGTCCGAACTCTATCGCTCCTGGGGTTGTGATGTGATCGGGATGACCAATATGCCTGAGGCCAAACTCGCCCGGGAGGCAGAGATCTGTTACGCCACGGTGGCCATGGTAACGGATTATGACTGCTGGCATCCCAACCATGATGATGTCACGGTTGATGCCATCATCAAGGTGCTCCTCGCCAACGCGGAGAATGCCCGGGGGCTGGTGAGGAAGACCGCGCCGTTGGTCGAAGCGGATCGCACCGCTAATAACTGCGGTTGCCGAACAGCCCTTGAGCATGCCCTGATCACTGATTCCTCGATCCGTACCCCCGAGATGGTTGAGAAGCTCGATGCAGTGGCTGGCCGCCTCCTTAATGCTGATTAAACTGGAGAAATGGCATGCCCATAAAATCACATATTCGAACCATTGAACATTATCCGAAGCAGGGGGTGATGTTCAGGGATATTACTACCCTGCTGAAGGACCCGGTGGGATTTCGCGTCGCAATTGATGAATTTGTCAATCGTTACACGGGAATGAAAATCGATAAGATCGCCGGCATCGAGGCTCGGGGGTTTATTATCGGAGCACCGTTAGCTTATCTGCTGGGTGTCGGGTTTATTCCGATCAGAAAGCAGGGAAAGCTGCCCGCTGAAACAGTGGGCCAGGAGTATGAACTTGAATATGGGGTTGACCGGGTTGAAATACATACCGACGCCCTCGATAAGGGAGACAAGGTGCTGCTGGTCGATGACCTGATTGCCACCGGTGGTACCGCTGAGGCAACGGTAAAACTGATCCAGGAGATGGGAGGGGAGATCGTCGAGTGCTGTTTTGTCATTGATCTGCCGGATATCGGCGGAAGGGCCCGTCTTGAAAAGATTGGTCAAACCGTCTTTACCCTCTGTGAGTTTGAGGGAGATTAAGGCGAGGCCGGCAACATAAAGGATGATTAAACCTCTTCGGGGGCTATTCAAATCTAAAAAATAGAGAAATGCGCAAATGACAAAACTATATGACACCATCCGCCCGGTTAAATGGGAGAGTGACCGTTTAATGCTTCTCGATCAGAGGCTGCTGCCGGAGGAGGAGGTGTGGCTTGAGTACCTCGGCTGTGATGAGGTGACAAACGCGATTCGGGATATGGTGGTCCGTGGCGCCCCGGCTATTGGGGTTACTGCCGCATTTGGGGTGGTGCTTGCCGCCTCCCGTGCGTGGGCTCGATCAGGTGAGCACTGGCGAGAAGAGGCGGAGAGTGAGCTTCAGCGACTGCTTGAGGCGCGTCCCACGGCGATCAACCTGAAGTGGGCGGTTGAGAGAATGCGAGGGATTATCTCATCACTGGGTGAGGGTGATCCTCTTCCAGAGCTTTTGGATCAGGCCAAGGCAATTCACCGCGAAGATATTGAGGCCTGTCACCGCATGGGAGAGTTGGGCGCCCAGTGGCTGGGTGCCAAAGAGAGCGTCCTCACCCACTGTAATGCCGGTGCTCTGGCAACCGGGGGTTATGGCACAGCTCTGGGTGTAGTGCGTTCACTCGCTGAGAGAGGATCGCTCAAAACCACCTTTGCCGATGAGACCCGCCCCTGGCTTCAGGGGGCCCGTCTGACCGCCTGGGAGCTCCTTGAAGAGGGCATCCCTGTCACCCTGATACCCGATGTCGCCGCTGCAACCCTGCTGAGAAATGGTGAGGTAGGCGCTGTGGTGGTGGGATCAGATCGGATAGCGGCAAA
>Ga0208641_1000823_pt1 | contig 17170 bp, 30 predicted proteins | sample ETN02SmetaG_2_FD_185789 | JGI IMG/M metagenome (GOLD analysis project Ga0208641, IMG submission 185789) | Marine microbial and viral communities from oxygen minimum zone, Eastern Pacific Ocean - ETNP2014F10-02SV253 (SPAdes) (version 2) | ecosystem: Environmental > Aquatic > Marine > Oceanic ... | reverse complement strand
TTTGGTAGATATATTATGCATATCAATCCATTATATCCAGAAAAGTATATTGACTATGTTATACTATCAAAAATTAAATTAGATCATTGGGCAAGAGATGATTTATACGAAGCATACCTAATACACACATTAAAATCAGAACCTGTTGAGGCGGCATTACAAAGAAGTATTGCAACAATGATGGATTGGGCAGAAGAACAACACGCACAATGGTCTGATTATTTTAGACTAGTCAATACTAATAGAGCAGTGCAACATATACGACAAGGAAAAATATCTCCATGGGTATTACTTGGTTGCTTGGCAGGCAAAAAAATGTTAAACTTATTTACAGATGAGCAATTACAAATAACACAAAGATTTATTAATCTAGAATATTGGGCAAATAAATTTAAAAGTTATCCAGCAGATCATTTGTTTGTACAAGAAACAGCCAAGGAGGCTAAAATTGAGTAAAATAGATTTTGAAATTGCAGACGATATAGAGTTTGACGACGGAGACTGTTGTGTTATAATAAAAAGTAATGGAACAATAAGTCGAGTAGTAATGCCAGAAATGAATAAAAATATTATAGCTACTAAAGGTTATAAAAAATTATTAGACGTTTTAGAAATACTAAAACCTGGATCAAAAAAAGACTTTATAAAATATAACCAAGAGGAGAAAAGAAAGAGTTATCACTAATGCCTGATGTAGATATAGATTTTTTTGATAGAGATGGAACATTAAAATTGTTCAAACACGCACCAGCGTCTATAATTAAAGATGATAAAATAGAAAAGCACAAAACTGGAGTTTACTTTCACGCTGTACCTACACACCCAGTTACAGGACATTCAACTTTAGACTATAAAAAAGCAGAAGAAAGAGGATACTTTAAAATAGATTGTCTTAATGTAAACATCTATAAAAATATTAAATCCGAACAAGAACTTGTTGAATTAATGATCGAAGAACCAGATTGGGATATGTTAAAAGATCCAAAAGTTGTTGATCGATTATTTCACTTAAATGGACATTTTAATATTGTGTCAAAACTAGAACCAAAAAATATTGAACAACTTGCGGCTGTATTAGCAATTATTAGACCGGCTAAAAGAGGACTAATGTATAAAAATTGGATTGACATACTAAAAGAAGTTTGGATTAAACCAACTGATGGTACGTACTTTTTCAAAAAATCACATGCAGTTGCTTATGCTCATGCAATCGTTGTACAAATGAATTTAATCAAAAAAGATAAATATAGTTTTAGTGCAACACAGGAAACGTAAACTCACTAAAAAACATAAGAAACAAATCTCCACCCATCGTTCAGAACCTTTTGGTTATCAACCAGACAATCCTTTGACGATATATTATGCAAAATATATTGAGAAAAAAAGAGGAAGTTAAGTAGGTTTTCGAACAAGTTGTATTGTTCTACGTTTCACTCTCTTCTTTGATATATTAGATAATCTTACAGTTGGTCCTTCAACTATTTCAACATCTTTTGAATTTAAAGTTACTAAAGTAGTTCTAAAATATCTAAAGTCACCCTTAAGAAATATATTAATTGGTAATTTACGATTCGATTCATACCACCAAATTTCGCCACATTTTAAATATCTCATCTTATCATGTGGTTGCATTAATCTACCATAATCATAAAAACTAATAACATTATTATCTTGGTTCTGAACTATACCAATAAATTCCATATCTCCCTTCCTTATAAGGCTTAAAAATGGAAATTTATCTCTTAATGTTTTAAAAATTTCATTCATACTCTATCTATAAATACTGTTAAATATGTACTATGCAAACAGTAACAAGGTATTTACTAACAAACTCGGTAATTGTTTACCAAAGCGGTTATCGTGGAAGGAATTCAAAAGTGTACGATAGACGTCTACAAGTGTATAGAGGTGTATGGAACCCTCTTACTTTTACCTTCAAAAACGAAGATCAAAAGGCTCAAAATGTGGTTGGTAAGACTTATACCTTTAATATTGTTGATACTGAAAGCAAAAAAGCAGTAGTTACACGAAACCTTAAAATACTTGACGATGGCTCCACTATAAGTTCTAAAGGAACTGCAAGTGTAGATATTACAGAGGGTGATCTTTTACCGTTAGATGCAAAATTTTATGAATATTCTATACAAGAAGTACTAACAGATGGTAGTACACTAGTAACTTACGCAGATACAAACTATGTAAGTAGTGGTACTATTGAGGTACTTGATGGTGCTTATCCACAATTTACAGCAAGTACATCAGTATCAGATTTTACTGGTTCTGGAGGACCGTTGCAAAAAACATCAGGATCTATTAGTGCTAATCCTGGTAGTAATAATAATAAAGCACTACACACAATTGCTGTGTATACCAAAAACTTTTCGGGTGCTTTAAGAGTACAAGGTACTATGTCTTCTTCCCCTGCAGATGCAGACTATTTTAACATTACCTTGGATGGAGAATCGTCTCCTGTAACTTTTTCCAGTTCTACTACTGTTACCGACTATAACTTTTATGGTGTTTTCCATTATGTAAGATTTAGTTGGGATAACGATACTGGTAATACTGGAGTCATTGACAAAATCCTTTATAGACGTTAAAATATAAGGTATGAACCTGATCCAGAATACAATTCTGAATTCATTACCTGCGAACAAAAAGAAAACACCTTCTGGGTGGATTTCTTTTAATGCTCCTTGTTGTATTCATAACGGTGAAACACAAGACAAGAAAAAACGTGGTGGTATAATGGCCGGTGCTGATGGCACATTATCATATCATTGTTTTAATTGTGGCTACAAAGCCAGTTATGTTTTAGGAAGAAAATTAACTCAAAAAATGAGAACATTTATGGGTTACATTGGTATAGCAGATGACACAATCAAAAAACTTGCTATTGAGGCTATGCGTCATGAAGAAGGTGACACAAAATATGAAAAGAAAAAGTTTGTAAGTTTTCATAAAAAACAAATGCCTAAAAATACACACAGCCTTGACGTGTGGTTAGAAAAATATGTTGCAAAAGATTTAACTGCACCCCAATATAATAAAATTGACGGCTTGTTAAATTATCTTAAAGTAAGAGGCATAGATCCTACATGGTATGATTTTATGTACTCACCTGATATGTATTTTAATTTTAATCAACGTTTAATTATTCCGTTCTATTGGAGAGGTGACGTTGTAGGTTACACTGGTAGACTATTTGAAGATACTGAAAAAGTAAAATATGTTACAGATGTGCAACCGGGTTATGTGTTTAATATGGACACGCAAGATTGGACAAGAAAATTTGTTATTGTAACAGAAGGACCGTTTGATGCTATTACCGTTTCTGGAATAAGCATACTAGGATCGGAGATAAATGACGTACAGCGAGAGCTGATAAACAATTTAAATAGACAGGTAATTGTCGTACCTGATAGAGATGCACCAGGAGAAAAATTGATTAATCAAGCAATAGAATTTGGATGGAGTGTTGCGTTTCCAGAATGGGATAAAATGGTTGATGATGTAGCTGATGCTGTGTTAAAATATGGAAGACTGTTTACTATACAATCGATATTAAAATCAACAGAGTCTAGTAAACTTAAAATAGATTTAAAGAGAAAGATGTATGGCTGATTATAGTTTTGATATACAAAAACTTTATTTAGAAATGTTCTTAGCAGATGCTGAATCATTTGCAAGAGCAAGTAATATCTTTACACCAAAAAGTTTTGATAGAAAATTACAACCTATTGCAAAATTTATTAAAAATTACGTAGAAGAATACAAAGTTATGCCTGAAGTCGATCAGGTTAATGCTAAACACGATATTAAATTAAAAGGTGCAAAAGATTTAGACCCATCTCACTTCTCATGGTTGTTAGATGAATTTGAAACGTTTTCCAGACACAAAGCACTTGAAGGTGCAATACTCCAATCAGCAGACTTACTTGAAAAGGGCGACTATGCTCCAGTAGAGGATATGATCAAAGATGCAGTTGCAGTAGGATTAACTCGTGATCTAGGTACAGACTACTTTGCAGATCCAAAAGGTAGACTTGAGTTCTTAAAGAACTCAAACGGACAAGTCAGCACAGGTTGGCCAGCAATTGACAAGAAACTCTTTGGTGGATTTAACCGAGGTGAACTAAACATTTTCGCAGGCGGATCAGGCGCTGGAAAAAGTTTGTTCTTACAAAATCTTGCAGTTAACTGGGCAATGGCTGGCTTGAACGTAGCATACATATCTTTTGAATTATCTGAATCATTAGCGGCTATGAGGATAGATGCAATGACAACTAACATACCAACAAGACAAGTTATGAAACAAATGTCTGATGTTGAAATGAAAGTTAAAATGCTAAAGAAAAAATCAGGTAACTTACAATTAAAGTATATGCCAAGTGGTTATACAATAATGGATATTAAAACTTATATAAAAGAATTAGAACTTAAAAACAAGAAGAAAATAGATTGTATACTAATCGATTACTTAGACTTAATGATGCCAAAAAGTAAAAAGGTATCTCCAAGTGATTTGTTTGTAAAGGACAAATACGTATCAGAAGAATTAAGAAACTTTGCAGTAGAGAAACAATGTTTATTAGCAACAGCATCACAATTAAACAGAGCAAGTGTTGAAGAAATAGAATTTGATCATTCTCATATAGCAGGTGGACTATCTAAAGTACAAACAGCAGATAACGTGATAGGTATCTTTACAAGTAGAGCTATGAGGGAGCGTGGAAGATATCAAATACAATTCATGAAGACTAGATCAAGTTCGGGTGTTGGACATAAAGTTGATTTAGAATTTGACGTTGAAACATTAAGAATACGAAATCTTGAAGAAGAGGAACAAAAATCTTCATTTGCATATAAAACATCAGCAGTGTATGACACACTTAAACAGAAGTCAAAAATAACTCCTTCCGATGCAACTCCTAACTTAGATCCTACTAAAGGTGAAGCTATGGGTGTTAAACAAAAAGCAGAAGTTGAAGGTACTAAACTAAGAAAACTACTAAACGAACTACATTCAGACGAAGAGCAGTAAGCGTAAATTTTTTTAAATTGCGTTTTTTAAAAATACGCGAATGCGTAAAGATGCGTAAAGACGGCCTGTCCTTTTTGAACTGACCGCCTTTATTGTTTGCTATAAACTAAAATTTAAATTTAAAGCCAACTACTGTTTCTGTGTGGTTTAAGTTAACATCATAATCGTTGTTAACATATAAAGTTGCTCTTTCGCTGACGTCTTTCTCAAAATCCAACTCGAAGTTATTGAATGACGCACTCATGTCGCTATCAACATCATAGTTTACTCCAGAAGTAGCACTTATATCATACCATAGATCTACGTGTGTATCTAAGTACATAGAATTAGTCTTTGCTTCTAGTTTCTTTTCAGCGCCAAATGTAAAATCTACGTCTGCCGCTTCGACTGGAGCAGGTTTTAATACTGCCCATAATACACCAAGAGTAACAATTATTGCTACACCTAGGCCTATTGTTTTTTTAGTTATTTTCATTCTTTTTTTCTCCCTTGTTTATGTTGAATGAATCGCGACCATCGGCCGATGATCGCTCGTGATTGTAACAATATTTATCTAAAAAAGCAACCTTTACTTGTACGTTTTGGTAAAATTGTAGCACCTTATACTAGCACTTTAAATAGTACATTATGGGAATACACTACGACTATAAAAGCACTAGGACTGAGAAGCATTTGCGTAAGAAGCAGAAAAGAGACGAAAGACGTAATCGTAAAAAACGTACGACTAAATCTTCTGAAAATGTTATTCCGTTGGATAAACTAATAACACTTGATATGCTTACAGATCCAAAAAATAAATGATTAATCAAAGACTATTCGATCATTATAAAATAGATACAAAGGAAACAATTACCTGAATGATCAATTGTTACCGTGCGTTCAGGCAACTGACAAACATTGGTTATGTCGGTTTTAGGTGATCGATCATAAAGATTATACTGATGTTCTAAATAAGTTGGAACATGATTTAACATACATTATCCTAAATTCTCATCGTCGGCATCTGCAAAAGAATCATAATCATAACCAAGAATTTCTATACTACCGTTCCTAAAAAACCATTTCCCTTTGCCAGGCAATTTTGGAATTCCATTTGCAAGTGTTTGAGTTTTTTGTGGGAAATAAGAAAGTCTATTTTTACCATTACCTAATGTTCTTACACCCTCATTTAACGCACCTTGTATAGCAGTTTTCTTTGTAGCTCTTTTAATTTTTCTATGTTTTATATTTTTTCCTCGAACTTTACACGCAATAATTCCTGCAACTTGTGGTGAAGACATCGATGTTCCTGATAATTTTCTCAAACCAAAACTTGCGTTGTCTGGGTGTTGAGCTTTACTAGTGTCTATCCATGCACTTTGAATATATCTTCCAGGAGCATAGATGTCAACACGTCCACCATAGTTTGAAAACGTTGCCCGTTCGTCATCTTTATTTGACGCACCTACACATATTACACCCGGAGCAGAAGCTGGAGATGATCCTCTATGATAGTACCATGTCCAAGGACCGCTGGCATCATAATTGTCTCCCCACCAGTCGCTAGTATTATAAGAATCATCATAATGTGATGCTTCATATGTTACATCTCTATCTATAATATGATTAGCGTTACCGGCCGCACCTACACAAATAATTCCTGCTCTATGCATATCTCTAATTTCAGCATCAACCGATCTAACTCTATATGGATGATAATCACTTAACCCGGTTTTAGTTGGATGGCCTAATGGATAATATTTGTAATATCCCCAACTCATGTTAACAACTGTTGGAAATGCTTGGGCTTTATGCCAAACCTTAACTAATTGTAAAGCTTCTAATACACCTAAACAATCTGTATCAAAAATTTTCATTGACAAAATTGTTGCACCTTTGGCCCAACCTTGTGTCTTGCCACACATAATCCCTGCAACGTGAGTGCCGTGGCCGTGCTCATCTGTATAAAATGATCCACCTAATCCACCCTTCCAAGCAACTTGATTAACTCTACTGTTACCTAGTGAATCTAAAAATTCTGGATGGTTTACCATTACACCTGTATCAATTATTACACAATTAACACCATTGCCATTACTAGGCAAATTAATTTCGGTACCTAATGATGAATTATCTAATTGTGTGCATCTTGATAATCCCCAATTATGTGCAGACCCGTTTGGTGTTGAACTAGTATCTGGGTTTATAGTTTGTGAAAATGGAACAACTGTATATGATCGTCTAATATGTAACTTGTCTAATTCTCCTTGTGATATTATATCTTCAATATCGGCTTCGGCTTTTATTCCAGCCAATTCGGAATCATCACAAGTAATTTTAAAATTACTATCACTATTAGGCATAGAATCTGTAATGGTACGGCTAAGACTTTCAAATCTAGCAATTACCGTATCCTTGTTTGCATCTTCTAATACTGTTACTATTGCTGTTGTTTCTGACATCTTACCTATATTTAATGATGATTTTTTTCATTTTTATACGTTGACAAAGGGCATAATTAAGGGTACATTATGGTATTCAGCATTAGCAGTCATGAAATATATCGTTTACCGTGTATTGGTGTATGCAGTATAGATGTGGAAAGCGGATACTGTTTAGGATGTAGTCGCACTGAAGAAGAAGTGAAGAAGTGGGAAGATCCAAATACAACCGACGAATGGAAGAAGAAGAACGAAGAAGAATTAAAAAATAGATGATAAATCAGAGACTATTTGACTGGTACAAAATTGATACCAGCAAAAATCTAGGCATACGCAACAACTGTCCACGTCCATTTGATACAATATTAATTGACAAGACCGGGTCTTGTTTTGCTTGTGAATGTACATCGTGGTTGCCACAAAGCGTAGGCAATTTACAAATACAATCCTTAAAAGAAATTATTAATTCTAAAATGCATACGCATTTACAAAGTTCTATGACCGACGGTACGTATCGTTTTTGCAATGAACACCGGTGTCCTTATATACTTTCTAACACTGTGGAACACATTACAAGTGGAACTAATATTAAACATTTACGTTTAGCTATTGATGATTCTTGTAACTTGCGTTGTCCAAGTTGTAGAAGGGGATTAATATTTCACAAAGACGGTTCAGCATACAGATTGGGTATAAGACTTGCAGACAAAATAAATGATTGGCTGTACACATATAACAAACCCATACAAGTACATATAGGATCAGATGGCGATCCTTTTGCTTCACACGTGTATAGACATTTCATGAAACACACACCCGAAAGAGATAATATTAAGTATTCCATTTTAACCAATGGGCTTATGTTTGAGGACTTTCATACTAAAGTGCCATACGTTATAAACAATTTACAAGAGTTAGGCGTTAGTATAGACGGTGCTAGTAAAGAAACATATGAGAAACTGAGACTTGGTGGCAGTTGGGAAAAGATTAACCAAAACTTAAAATGTATTTCTGAGTTAAGAAAGAAACACAATTTTAGATTTATATTACACTTTGTTGTGCAAAGAGGCAATTACCACGAGATGGAAAAAATTGTTGACTTGGGCGAGCAATATGGTGCTGATAGAGTTTGGCTTAACAAAATTGAGGATTGGGGAACTATGGATGATTTTAAAGAGCATGACATATTTGAAACGCCGGATTACAAACGTCAACTAGACAATGTTGTGCAACGTATACAAAAACGCAATGATAGATTTATTGAGTGCCCTACTTTAATAAGTGAAGAGGTTCGTTATAAAAACAAAAACTAAATTGTGTTAGTTAAAATTCGACTAAACGTTTTTCCCCCTCAACGACTCTTCTAAAGTAACAGAACCGTATTTTTTAAAACGTTCATAAAATGTTTTTCTTGCTTGTTGTTCCTCTTCTTTTGTTGGACCTAAATAACTAATTGGTTCATCATAAAAACAAAAACTAAATTGAAGGCGCGGTTTTTTATGGGTTTGGCCCAGGATAACACCGTGTGGAATATCTGATCGTAAAACAATTGGCGTTATACATTCTACTCTGTCTATTTCGTTGCCGTCATTGTCCCACCAAACATTATAGGTATCTTTGGTGTTTAATACCGGAATATTTATTTTAGCAATAACAGGTGGCTCATCTATATGTGGTGCAGTGGCTACGGTCTCACTCCAACAAGTGAAAGCTATATCTCTAATTCTTACGTTTAAATCATCAAACCATTTTATTAATGCTGTGTTTCCGTGATATATCTGTTTAATTTCGTCGCGAGTTAAAGGATTCCAAAAGAAATTTACCTTATTAAGTGAATTATTTCTTATAAGAAATTCATACAAATTGTTGGCAATTTGCTTAAGATTTGGACAATCCAAAATAAAATACGACTTCATATACGGTATTTAAATACTTATTAACACTTATATGAAAATTGTGATTACAGGACATAAACACGGTATTGGTAAAGCATTTGCAGAACAACTTGCTGAAAAGGGACACGAAATAGTTGGTATATCTAGAAGTGATGGGGAGAATATACGCAGGACGGTACACACAGCGGGATTGATCGAGCCGTGTGAACTTTTCATCAACAACGCCATAAGTTTATACGCCCAGACTGAACTATTGTTTGAAGTTTGGCACAGGTGGCAACCTCACAAAGACGTACATTATATTTGGAACATATCAACAAAACTGTGTGCCAACTCACATGATCAAAAAATAAACGGACTTACTATGCGTGAGTCTATGCAGTATCGAAATCAAAAAATGAGCTTGGAACTTGCCCATGAACAACTAAATGCACAGGCTAGTAATATCAAAATGACATTGATACGCCCGGGCAGTGTCCGTACACAAACATTCAGTGACCCAAACAGCATATCCGCAGAACAATACGTTGAACAGGTTCTAGCACAACAGGACACAGCGTAATGGATGCCAAAACTTTAATAAAAAATAAAAGTATCTGCACACTACCATGGACAGGTTTTGAACTTGATCCGGACGGTACTGTAAAAAACTGTATTATTTCTATAGACAAACTAGGAAATATAAATGATACAAACATAAAAGATATATTACAAGATAAAAAGAATACTAATCTTAAACAATCAATGTTAAAGGATCAGAAACCACGGAACTGTGAAGGCTGTTATCTGCAGGAAAAGAATAGATCAGATTTAAACAGTATCAGTAGTAGACTGTACTATCTTAAAGAAATCGGAGCAAAGACAGACTTAAATTTTTATAACAACGTAAAAAACTTTGGCCTTAAACACGTTGACCTGCGTTGGACCAATTCTTGTAATCAGGCCTGTGTTTATTGTGGACCAGATTACAGTAGTAAATGGGCACAAGAATTAAAAGTAAAAGTAAAGTCTAACAAAGAAGCTAGAGAAAATGTAAAAGCATTTGTGTTTGAGAATATATCTGATCTCAAAAACATATATCTTGCTGGCGGTGAACCAATGCTAATGAAAGAAAATTATGACTTCTTAAAACTACTGAAAGAAAAAAATCCGGATTGTAATATACGAGTGAACACAAATTTAAGCACAACCAAAACAGGAATATTTGAATTGTTGTGCTCTTTTGAAAACGTACATTGGATTGTTAGTATTGAAACAATTGAAAACGAATATGAATATATTAGATACCATGGTTCTTGGAAAGATTTTATAGAGAACTTAGACACAATACGTAAACTAGAACACAAGATAAGTTTCAATATGTTACATTTTATTTTAAACTACAAAAGTTTATTTGGTTGCATTGACTATTTTAAGAGAAAAGGGTTTAATGAGAACAGTTTTATAGCTGGCCCTCTTTACATACCTGAATACTATAACATACTAAACTTGCCTACAGAAATAGTTACTAACATCTCAAACACATTAAAATCTCGATTGGCCTGCCATCCAAAAGGATATCTAAAGAACAGTTATGAAAATCTTTTGTCTTATTACTCTACTACTAAATGGAATAAAAATATGCCTTCGTTCTTTGAAAATATATTATCGTTGGACACTAGACGTGGACTAGATAGCAAAAAAGTTTTTCCAGAACTATACAAGGAATTAGATGCTTACTCACTGGAATAAATTATTAACTACTGCCTGTACTGTTATTGACATTGGAGTTAATACAATCTATCCTATATTTAAAAATGGCTCTAGTAGTTTAATGGCTGTTGCAGATAAAACTTATGTTAACAAACAAATTGCTAACTGTAACAATATTATTATATTGTTAAGAGATCCGGAAGAGCGTTTTGTTTCTGGAATCAATGAATACTGTAAACAAAACAATCTAGATGTTAGAGACACATGGGAACTAGTTTACGACGACAAAATAATAAACAGACATTTTGCTCCACAATGGTTATGGCTATTTCATTTATATAAATTTTATCGAGGCAAGGTAATATTAAAACCGTTTAAAACTATAAAGGAATATTGCAAAGTTCATACAAACAAAGAAAAAAAGAAAACAGATGTTGCTTTAATAAAACAATTTGTTGAGGTGGATTATGAACTAATAGAAAACCATTTAAACGAACCTATATTACTTGAAAAATTAATTAGAAAGTATAAAAATGTTTTGTCCTAGGCTAGAACACTTTGTTAGATTAAATCAAAATGGCACTATTGGCAAGTGTGGACATATGGTTAAAGCTAAAGGATTTAAAACATTTAACGAATTACATAACAGTCAATGGCTTAAAAAAATACAAATGGATATGATTTTTGACAAGTGGCCAGATGAGTGTATGAGGTGTAAACAAACAGAAGATACGACAGGTGAAAGCATTCGTACTAAAAGTATAACAAGACATAAGATGTTACATCCACTCAAAGAAGATTACTTGGTTGTTGGTGGTGTGTTAGATAATGTATGCAACAGTGCTTGTCAAACTTGTAATGCTGGACTATCAACCAAAATTGGTAGTTTAGAAAAAAATTATATAAAAACAAACAACTATAATAACTTTTTTAAAATACCACAAAGTAGAATACTTGAGGTTGATGTTAATGGAGGAGAACCTACAGCTAGTAAAAATTATAAAAAATTATTAGCTAACCTACCTAGTAAGACAAAAATAGTTAGAATGAATACAAATGGCTCAAGGATGATTGATGAGATAGTAACACTACTCAAAAAGAAAATTATGGTTATTGTTACAATAAGTCTTGATGGCGTGGGTGATGTTCACAACTATGTACGTTGGCCAATTAAATGGAAAGATTATACAAAAACTGTAGAAAAATATAAAAAATTACAAGAACAATACAAACTACTTAAATTAGATTTTTGGACTACTGTTAGTTGCTTAAACGTAGGAGACTTACCTAACATTATAGAATATGCAAAAAATAAAAACATACCACACGCATGGGCATTTTTAAACACGCCTGATGCTTTAAATGTAAAATATAAAAACAATTTAACAACCAATGCCAAACATATAGCACCAGATAAAATTGCTATTGCTGAAAATAATTCTGATCAACTTAAACTTTTTATTAAAAAACAAGACTATGTTAGAAAAATTAATATTAAAGATTATTTGAGTTTTAATCTAAACTTATCTAGGAATAATTTAGCAAATCTTTTATGATGTTCTACACCATAATGTATAAGATCTTTAGCTAAATTTGGTTTTGTTATTCTTTCTCTTTGAGCATCTGGCGAATGATGTTTATCCCATACTGGCCAGCAGTTTTTAATAGTTGTATCACTAAAAATGTTTGCTACTTTTGGTGTGTTGTACACTTCTTGGGCAAAGCAATGAAATGTTTTTGCTTGTATCTTTTCTGCAAATTTTTCAACAAAAAAAACATTTTTTAAAAAGTTATTAAGATCTGTACTTTCATTTTCGTCTTTTAGTCTTGGATTATTACCTGTTAAATTTTCAGGTTTTAGATCTAATCTTTCTCTACGACTCCATTCTGGCCAACATACAATTATTATATTAGGAAACAATACTTTTTCACAACCATACAAAATACGCACAATTTTATCAGCACTTACACCTGGTTGTCCTAAATTCCAATATCTTAATCTATCAGTATTATGTTTTGAAAGAAAACTTACCCAATACTCATTATCGTCTAAGCCAACACCAAACGTATGTGAACAACCTAATATCACAACATTCTTTTTTCCGTCTGGTACATTAAACTCTGGACATCTATATCCATGAGAATTTGTCTTATAATCTAGTGCTACTGACTTAGGTAATTCCTTATCACTGTAATATCCAAACTTCATTACGTACTGCCTCTGGCTATATTAATTTGTCTTTCTAGTAATTATAGAAAGAGCATGGCGGTCTGTATGGGATTCGAACCCATGATCTTCCCCGTGACAGGGGGACGTGTTGACCGCTACACTAACAGACCGTTATGATCTATTCAGTTACTGGGCAGTTTGGATTTTCAAGTGCATCATCCAATCGCCATCTTGCATCATTTAAAGCTAAAGTATTTGCAGATAATTCAGCTTGTAAGTTAGCAACTTCTACTTCTAGGTCAACTCTTACAGAGTCTACTTGATTTAGTTTAGCACTAACTTCAATTGCTTGTCCTTGCCATCCTAAAATTTCGCTTTGTAATCCTGCTATCGCATCGTCACGAACAGCTACTTCATTTGCCATTGCTTCTAACGTAGTTTCATTTAACGCCTCTAACGTTGAAATTTCTGTAATAGCATTGTCTAGATCTGCTTGTAAACCTTTAATAGATTTAGAGTTATCTGATACAATGTATAACAAAGCAACTACAAGAATAAAGTAAGCCCATGAAGCTGGTCTGCCAAGTTCTTTTTTTATTTTTTCTATCATAATATTATTATATAGTCATATTACACTATTTTGCAAGAAAATATTTTGGTGGACCGACGGGGGATCGAACCCCGGACCTCCTGAATGCAAATCAGGCGCTCTCCCAGCTGAGCTATCAGCCCACATTAATTATGAACCAACCATACCAAAAACACCAAATCCTTCTTTATTACCAAAAAACTCGTAATAGCATGAATTATGCTTTTAGTGGTGCCCCCGCACGGATTCGAACCGCGGACCTATTGATTACAAATCAATTGCTCTACCAGCTGAGCTACAAGGGCTTTAATTATATTATACTATATACCCGTTTATGTCTACCGTTTAAACGCACATAGAGCGACGTATACGCATGGTAAAGGCTCATGAAGTGTCTTTGTATATAGGCAGATATTACCATGCAAAGAACACATATCTACCTTGCGAAGAACACATAAGTAAACTTACCATGCGAGATAAAATACATTTAGTTAAACACGCAAAAAGCCTTGCTGAAAGTAAAAAAGAAAAAGCACTTTTTAGAACTCAACGTCAACCCGTTGAAGCTGGCGCCCATGGTACTCTTAATTACACAATTAAAAAAGGTGTGAATAAGAATAAAATCGCAGACAACTCAATCATTAAAAGCAAATAGAAGTCCTTCATTACCAATTGTAAATAATCGTGTATATGAAAAAGATGTTAAAAAAATTTTGGGATTGGAAAATAAAACTACTCCGTGACTATCCAGTTTGGTGTGCGTATGCGGCATGGCTGGAAGGAATAATTATTGGACTTTTAATTTACCATTATTTCATGATGGATGTATTAAGTTGTTGTAATGGATAGAAAACTAGAACGAAATATAATATGGACTCTCGCTATAATATTAATTTTAGTTGGCGTGTTTGGTTGTGTAGCTGTTAAACCAATTACTAGTTTAAAAACTAAAGAGATCACTACGCTCGATACCATAGCAAGGTTGCCATCAATTATTAGTGTATTAGGTTGTATGTTTGCACCAAGTAGTCCTAGTTGTGACAAAGATATAAAAGACAAACCGGTATCGGCTATAACCGATGCTGAAGTTGACTAAATCGCTAATCTATTTTTATCAAAATCAATATCTAATAATTCGTCTGGCTTACCTTTTGGATATGATGGTTCGATTGTAAACTCTTCTCCTGTAAGATCATTTTTACAACCTGCTAGTAACCAATCCCATTTAAAATTACCATCTACAACAAATTCCCAAAGCACATCATACGTTCCATTATCTCTAGTTTGTAAAAGTAATTCATTTTTACAATCTTCCATTGTATTATATGTTTGTTGCATTTGAAACGTTTGTTGAGTATCAATTGGATTTTGTGTTATCAGATATGCTAAAATTAAAATTTTGTACATCTATGAAAGATGAGCTGGCTTTGGTGGCCATTTCCATTCTAGAATATGTTGAAAGGAAGTTTTACCTGTTTGTTCATGCACTCCAAAATCAATTGCAGTAGAAAGAATGCTTGGTTGGTAATTTCCTGTAGCTAGACCTGTTATTGAACTTGTTGTGACACTACCTACTAATGGTAATGAGCAACCATTTAAAAACGTTATTACTAGTAGTGCACCAACGATACGTCTCATAGTGTTTTATTTAGGCCAAACTAATCTGCAATTAAAGCACAGTTTTCTGTGTTGGCTTCCAATCCTTGATTTTTATCATATATCCAAAGGTATGAATATACAACTTCGTTACCGTTCACGGTACACTTTTTACCAAATGCGAGTTTTGGGTTTTTAATAGATCCACATCCTACTAGTAAAAGTGTTGTTAATATAATTAATATATTTTTCATATACGTCCTGTAATATTATTTATCATAATATACTACTATAATAGCACATCTTCAAACATTGTCAACCTGGTAATAATTGTATACTGTTAAGATCTCTAGGAAAAATACGATAAATATACACGTATATAAATTTAGGGAGAATATTATGTTATTTACAATTGGACTAGTTTTGGGATTTGTAATAGGGTGGTATGTTAACGAGAAAGTTGAAAATCTTGCTGACAAAGCAAATCCATTAAAATGGTTTAAAAAAAAGTAATAAGGAGTAATTATGTTGGAAGACCTTAAAAAATGGATTATTGCCATTGCGAACGATTTTTGTAATAGTTCAGTTGCAACCTCAGGTACAATCTGCGACGAAACTGTTGAAACTGCAGGTGCAATCTGTGATGGTACTCGTAAAGCTAATGCCGAGTTTGTTAAAGCAATCATGGGCAAAGAGTAAGTAACAGAAGGAGAAAACTTATGTGGAAACCAAATCTTAAAGGATTAACTGATAAGATCAAGAATGTTGGTTCTAAAGTTACTGGCGCAGGTAAAGGGCTAGGAGCAAAGGCTAAGAATCTTGGTAAAGGTTCTGTAGATAAAGTTAAAAATCTAAATCCATTCAAAAAGAAAAAATAAGGAGTAACTTATGTGGAAGTGGCTTAAAAAGGTAATTGGCACATCTGAGCAACCTTTAATACTAACTAACGAAGTAAAACCTAAATTGAAAACTTATAAAATTAAAGGAAGAACTTATTACCTTCGAAAAACGAAAAAGAACGATAAAAAATAAAATATGTGGAAATGGTTAAAAAAAATAATTAGTGCTGAAGCAGTAGTTTTAGATAAAAAACCTAAACGTGCAAGAACTAAACGTGGACGCTATAAAGGTGATAACAAATCTACTAAAGACTACAACGAAGCATGGGTAGGTGGTAAAGCGCCTAAAAGAAAAAGCAAAAAGAAGAAATTAAACAAAAAAAGAAAAAATAGAAAAAGAAGAAAATAAAAATGAAAATTAGCGATCAGACATCGATCTCGATGCCAATGCGAAATCTCTTATCCATTGTAGTAGCAGTGGCTATTGGTGTATGGGCGTACTTTGGTGTTATTGAACGATTAAACAAATTAGAAACAACTTCACAACTATCAGAAAAAGATTTAGAGCAAGTAACCGAAAGACTTTCTGGTGATATAGAAAAGAATAATGAATTTAGAATTAAGTGGCCTCGTGGAGAATTAGGATCACTTCCTGCAGATTCCGAACAATTTATGTTAATAGAACACATGTCAGGTCAAATAGAACAAATACAAAAGCAAATCGAAGAAGGTATGCACAATAAAGTTAATATTGAGTTCTTACAAAAACAAATTGAGAAGCTACAAACAACTCTTGAAAAAGTACAAGAAGAACATAGAAATATAAAAGTACAGAATGGGTATGTTAAATGATAGAGACAATTTTTGCCCTACTTATGATAATTAACCACGAGATTAAAGAACATAGAATTCAACCTACTTTAAG
>Ga0208641_1000809_pt1 | contig 17368 bp, 16 predicted proteins | sample ETN02SmetaG_2_FD_185789 | JGI IMG/M metagenome (GOLD analysis project Ga0208641, IMG submission 185789) | Marine microbial and viral communities from oxygen minimum zone, Eastern Pacific Ocean - ETNP2014F10-02SV253 (SPAdes) (version 2) | ecosystem: Environmental > Aquatic > Marine > Oceanic ... | reverse complement strand
GCCCCCAATTGTAACAACATCCTTATCAATAACAAAGCGATCTGGCTGGACATTTGTTCTTCTGAAGTTACTTGTAAAGTCCTCAAGGTCCTCCCAATGAGTTGTGGCAGATTTCCCGTTCAGTAGACCTGCCTTGGCTAAAATCCAAGCACCCGTATCTACACCGCCCATAGCATCAAACCTGGATGCAAGCCTTCTTACTAGCGCAATCTGTTCATTAGTTATGTATTCAAATTGTTTAAAACCAGAAACTATAAAAAATAGATTGCCTCTATCGGTTGGGCTAAATTTTTCGTCTGGTGTTATTTCCAGTCCACAAGTACATTTGACGGGCAGTCCGTCAATTGTAACAAGCTTCCAGTTGAAGCATTGCCTCTTGGATAGTCGGTTTGCAGCCCTCATTGGATCTATCAGTGAGGCAAGCACTAGCATAGAGGATTCCGGCAATATCAGTATCGTTACTTCTAGTGTCGTCTCTGAGCTTATGAATATACTCATTTCGTATTATGTAGAATTTATGACGGAAAAAGTATAGCATACCGTCTATTGGACAGTAACATATTCTTTTCAATTTGTCTTTATTTTGTCTACAATAAGGTAACTATAGCTACTGGGGAAATTATTATGATAAGCCTACAGCCATCGAGAGATGTATTTATTACTTGCGCAGTTACAGGTTCTGGAGAGACGACAGGGAGGTCCGATAAGGTACCCATCACGCCTCAGCAAATTGCAGACTCTTGCATTGGTGCAGTTCAGGCAGGTGCCGCCGTTGTCCATATTCACGTCAGAGACCCAAAAACGGGCGCACCTGCTCGTGATCCGGCCCTTTATGTAGAAGTTGTAAATTTCATTAGAGAGTCAAAGGTTGATATGGTTTTGAATCTTACCTCTGGGATGGGCGGCGATATGGTTTTTGGCTCGGCAGAACAGCCGCTGCCACTAAATGACGAAGGCACCGATATGGTTGGTGCAACCGAGAGGCTTGAACACGTTAAAAAAATACTTCCTGAAATATGTACCATTGACTGCGGCTCCATGAATTTTGGCCAAGGTGATTATGTCATGACCAACACCACTTCAGTATTGCAAGAAATGACAAGACAAGTCCAGGAGCTCGGAGTTAAGCCTGAAATTGAGGCTTTTGATACCGGTCATTTGCAGTTTGCAATTTGGCTTAAAGAGCAAGGTTTGATTGATGACCCTGTGATGATTCAGCTCTGTATGGGTATACCCTGGGGGGCACCTGATGATCTCCATACATTTCTCGCAATGACTTCAAATGTCCCTAAGGACTGGACATTTTCTGCCTTCTCAATCAGCAGAAATCAATTACCTTATGTTGCCTTGGCAGTTCTAGCTGGTGGCAACATCCGTGTCGGACTTGAGGATAACATCTATCTCGAACGTGGCGTCCTTACAACCAACGAAGAGCTAGTTGAGAAAGCTGTACAAACCGCACAAGGAATGGGCTGCAACATTATGAAGCCACAAGACGTGCGCGACAAAATGAAACTAGTTAAACGTTGGGGATAAGGTGACAAGGATTAAGTCAGCAGCTGTTATTGGTGCAGGCGTTATTGGCAGCGGCTGGATAGCTCGACTGCTGTTAAATGGCATTGATGTTGATGTCTTTGATCCGTCTGATGAGGCTCCACAAAACGTTAACAAAGTCATTGAAAATGCTGAAAGAGCCTACAAAAAATTATTAACACTGGATTTGCCAAAAAGCGGTAGTTTAGTTTTCAAAAACTCGGTTGTGGAAGCCTCAAAATCTGCCGCCATAATAATCGAAGCTGTTCCCGAAAGACTCTCAGTAAAGCAAGCAGTATATAAAGAGATTGAGCACAGCGCAAAGAGCAATGCAATCATTGCATCTTCAACCTCCGGAATTCTGCCGACCGAGTTGCAAGCGGAAATGAACTCGCCTGATCGGCTCATTGTCGCCCATCCATTTAACCCAGTCTACCTGCTTCCATTAGTGGAAATGGTAGGTGGCTCTAAAACATCCAATGAGTCGATTGAAAATGCCAAGCGTATTTTTACCGAAATTGGCATGTTCCCTTTACATATCAAAAAGGAGATCCCGGCGTTTATTGCCGACAGGCTTCTCGAGTCGGTTTGGCGCGAAGCACTTTGGCTAGTCAACGACGATATCGCGACTACCGAAGAAATAGATGACGCCATCCGTTATGGGTTTGGTTTGCGGTGGGCGCAAATGGGTCTATTCGAAACCTTTAGACTGGCTGGCGGAGAGGCAGGGATGCGCCATTTTATTTCGCAATTTGGCCCATGCCTTGAATGGCCATGGACCCACTTAATGGATGTTCCCGAATTAACAGATGAATTGATCGACAAGGTTTCGAGCCAATCAGACCAGCAATCAGGATTATTTAGCATTAAAGAGCTGGAGCAAAAACGTGACGACAATCTGGTTGATTTTTTAAAAACCCTGAAAGACAATCGGTGGGGCGCAGGAAACACACTTAAAGAGTTCGAAGATAGTTTGTCTAAATCAAAGGCACACGAGGACTTTTCCAAGTTTGACCTAACAAAGCCTCTGCTTACTTTCAAAACCAGCATCCCAAAACATTGGGCGGACTATAACGGCCACATGACTGAGTCGCGCTATCTTGAATGTTTTTCCGAGGCTAGCACAGAGATGATGGCCATCGTTGGGGTTGATGAAGAGTACATATCGACCATAGGCTCCTACTTTACAGTGGAAACGCATATTCGCCACCTCGATGAGGTGTTAATCGGAGAGGGGGTATATGCGACAACCCAAGTTATCCACGGCACCGGTAAAAAACTTCACCTATTCCATTACCTGTACCATGACGATGGAAGATTGCTCGCAACCGCCGAGCATATGCTGATCCATGTCAATCTAGAGACGCGCGGCGCTAGCATCCCTAGCGATCTAGTTGTCAACAGAGTGGAGTGCATCGACAAAGCCCATCAAAAACTCAAAAAACCAGAAGGTCTGGCTAGGGCGGTTGGTGACAAGTATTAGTACCATTCATCATCCATACTGTCCTTCTTTTGCTGAATAAAGTCTTTTAATTCCTCATTTATTGCTGGATCTAACGGTGGCTGTTCATATTCAACGAGCATCTTGTTCCATTTCTCATAGGCGCGCTCTTCAGCATTTTTGGAGCCGTCCTCTGACCACTGTTCAAAAGAATTGTTGTCAGCCATCTCCGAGCGAAAATTAGCATTCTCAAAGTTTTCACTGGTATGTTCTGTACCTAAAAAGTTCTCCCCTGGAGAGTTTTCACGATAGGCACTAAAAGCCAAAGAGTTGTCATTGATGACCATTCCATCGCCCATTCGATGAAGAATACCGAGTCGCTCTGAATCAAGAATAAATTTCTCATAACCAAACACCAAACCGCCTTCTAGCCAGCCTGCGGCCTGATGGATAAAATTAGCGCCGGCTAAGAATGCCGGCAACATCGAGTCCGCCGACTCCTGCATAGCCTGCGCGTCAGTCACCTTGGAGGCCGTGTAATGACCTCCAGCCCTAAAAGGCAGCCCTAATCTCCTGGCCATTTGTCCAACCGCCAGGGTTGCCAAAGAGGATTCAGGTGTGCCAAATGTTGGCGCTCCCGACTTGAGGTCCATGGTCGTTAAAAAATTACCATACACAGCACTCGAGCCAGGACGTATTAATTGCGTTAAGGCTACACCCACCATGGTTTCGGCGTGTGCTTGGGCGACAGCAGCAGGCATTGTGACGGGTGACATCGCCCCGCCAAGAATAAACGGCGTTATTACGACACCTTGATTGGCCCTTGCATAGGTTTTTAATGCACCAGTCATGGTTTTGTCATACACCAGAGGAGAATTAACATTTATGTTCCCCTGGATTACACAGCCTGACTCCAAGCGTTCTTCACCAAAAACAATCCGCGCCATTTCAATCGAATCCTCAGCACGCTCGGGCGCAGTGACGGAACCCATAAATGGCTTATCGGAATAAATTAAGTGAGCATACATCATGTCTAAATGGCGCTTATTAACTGCAATGTCGACGGGCTCGCAAACGGTTCCGCTGGTATGATGAAGCCAAGGCGTCATGTGTGCAAGTTTGACTAGATTGTTAAAATCCTCCATCGTTCCTTGCCTTCTCCCTTTCTTTAAATCATAAACAAAAGGGGGTCCGTATGCTGGACCAAAAATCAACCTGTTGCCGCCAAATATAGTTGACCTTTTAGGGTTTCTTGCATGCATTTCAAACTCTCTCGGAGCAGTCTTGCATAACTCTAGAGCGTGCCCTTTGTCAAAACAGACCTTATTACCTTTAACGGTTGCGCCTGCATCTTTGAATAACTTTAAAGACTCTTCATCGTCCCAAAACTCAACACCTACCTCTTTAAGAATCCAATCTGCATGGTCCTCGATACGAACTAGTTCCTCTTCACTCAGTAATTCATAGCATGGGATTTTGCGCAATAAAAATCTTGGCGGGTCAATCTGCTCAGATGTTTTTCTATCTGCAATCTTTGCTGATCGCCCTCCTCCTCTTCGCTTTTTATTGATTGAAGACACTTAAGGAGATCTAGTTAAACGCAGAACACGTCCACTTATCGGCGCCGATATTGTACGCCGATAAGCATGGATAATGCTTTCTTTTGATGTTGGCTCAAAACCATCAAAAAGCATCCCATAGTCATCGACTGAATTCTCGATAATAGAAGGCGACACGATATTAATCCTTAATTTCCCTGCATATTCTGCAGCAATAGTTGAAACACACATATTCAGTGCGCCATTTGCTGCAGCGGCACATGAGCCAGCCAAAATTGGCTCATCACCAATAATGCCGCTTGTTAATGTTATTGATCCATTCTCCGTTAATAGAGGGATTGCCGCCCTTGCTAAATTTAACTGACTAAAGCATTTCTTTGAAAGCCCTGTCGCAAAGTCTTCCATTGTAAGTTCATCAAAAGGCTTAAATGGTGCTCCACCGATGCAAGAAACTAAACCGTTAAATTTGCCAACTGATGAAAGTATCTTGCCAGCGTTAGCAAAATCAAAAGCATCAATCTTCAAGTCGGGGCCGGAACGGCTTGCGAGAACTAGTTCATAATCGTCTTTGAGGCCCTCGACAACCACTCTCCCCAATCTTCCAGTTGCTCCAACCACTACAATCTTTTTCATATCATCACCTTTTCATTAATTATTGTTTTGAAAATAGAGTCGATATTACCATTAAATGAGTAAATCGCTAATAGACTTTTTAACTTCGGATCTGGTTGCGTTGGCATTTAAGGGTGGTCCAACATTAATATGAATATCTCTTCTAAAACAAAACTTTTGTTTCTTTTTGATTGCTTTTGGCGCTTTTGAGAAAAAAGTTCCCCACATATTGTTAATTGCAAAAGGAACCACGATGACACCATCCCTGGATTCCGACAATATCTTTTCAAAACCCCTCTTTAAGTCAGCCAATTCACCGTTAGTTGAAATCTCCCCTTCAGGAAATAAGCCAACCACACAATTTTTGTTTAATAGACTCACAATGCTCTGCATTGCATTGCGACTATTTGAAGGCCTGATCGGAACAGCACCTACGGCTATCAAAACCCACTTAAAAATTGGCATATTGTAGTAATCCTCATGTACTACAAATCGAATTGTTCTTGGGGTTGCCCACTGTATTAGAGCGAAATCTATCCAACTAATATGATTCCCTAAAAGCAGCACCGGGGCTGTCTTTGGGAGGTTCTCGATGCCTTTAACCTTTAATCGATAACGCCATACAAACAGAAAATAGCCGGCGATTTGTCGCACTGCTATAGAATCGCTTTTAGTCTTTTAAGTACAACAGTAAATCCAACTACCGCTATCAAGGCATTCAAGTAAAGTATATATACACTATTGACGTTAGATTTAGCGAGCAGCACTGTAAGCAATAAAAGACCAATCATAGCCATGTTCTGTATCCAGTTCTTGCCCGCCAATACACTCCCCAAACCATCCTTGGCTGAGTGTGCTTGAATCAGAGCGTTGAGCGGAACCAGCATCATGCCCGCACCAACGCCAAACAGCATGATTAAAGCTGATACTATAATTAAAGCCGTGGAGTTTGGTATGAAACTCAAGGTTGATACAATAGGCACCAAAATCGCGCAAACTGTAATCGTAGTCGAGCCACTGTATATATTGTTAACTTTCACCGAGTTGATGCTTTTTCTTGCAGAAAGATAAGCTCCAATCATGATTCCTATTATTGAGAGTGCCAACATCGCGTTAACCATAAGCGGACTTGTAACTCCCAAATTAACTTTCGCAAGGGCAGGAATAACTGCAACAAGGTTTTGAGACATTCCCCAAAAAATAGCAGTTCCCCAAATCGAAAACCAAATGACCTGGTTTCCTTTTATGGATTGAATATTGTTCATTAAGTAATGAAGCGTAATCAGTTTTTGGATTGACAACTTCACCTCGCTAAATTTAGTAGCGTAGAAGCGGACTCCAAAGGTTGCCAAAAATTCAACCATTGACAGACCGACCAAGACCCATCCAACTGGAGCGATATGTAACAATATCTCCTCTGGCGTTGAATACTGCTTGGCTCCTAGATAGAGCTCGAATAGATAAGAGAAAAAAACCGTACCCAATAAAATTGATGTCAGGGTGACTGCAGAAACGTAGGCGTTACCTATACTCAACCCAGCTTTCTTTAAGCACTCCCTAATGTAGCCATACTTAGCTGGGGAATAGATAGCGCTCTGAGTTGCAAGAAGCAGTGTAAAGCCGAAGGCAGATTTATAGGCTCCCTGGTAATAACAATAGGTAATCGCCAGTGTAATTAAAACAGCTGCAAAAGCACTCCAGCGCATTATATGGGGCTTAGCAAACTTGTCGGAAAGGTGCCCCGCAAGGGTAAACAGGAGGATAAAAGGAACAAGAATCATAGCATTCACGATGGCAGTTAATATAAGCTGTGTTTGCTCGCCATAGATCATAAAAATTGTATTCTGAATGATGATTTTGTGGCCTAAATCAACAAATGCATTAATAAACAATACAACAAGATAAATAGCAAAGATGCCTGCGCGTTCTCTCAGAACCGATTTTTCTTCTTGCATAATTTCTCCTATCAAGCACTAATAAAAATCACTAGAGTTAGAGCATTATGACAGAATTATCGATTAATATCTAACCTGCTTGTTAGAATTCGAGGCCCTCAATTTCGCCAACGGTGTGCATGTCTTTGTCGCCACGACCAGACAAGTTGATGACTATGTTTTTATCACTTGGCCATTCCTGGGCTAACTTAACAGCGTAAGCAACAGCGTGTGCAGATTCTAGCGCCGGCATTATGCCTTCAACCCTAGTAAGTAAGTGAAAGGCCTCTAGGGCCTCTTTATCCGTAATGGAAACATATTCAGCCCTTCCAGTATCTTTTAGGTAGGCATGTTCTGGACCAACACCGGGGTAATCAAGCCCGGCAGAAATAGAGTGTCCTTCGATTATTTGTCCATTTGGATCTTCCATAAGGTAAGTTCTATTGCCATGCAGTACACCAACGCTTCCTGCACATAGAGGAGCGGCATGTGCGTCAGGCCCCTTGTCGATACCGTGACCTGCCGCCTCAACACCGATAATCTTGACCGAACTGTCTTCAATGAATGGATGGAAAAGCCCTATCGCGTTTGATCCACCACCGACACAAGCCACTAAGGCATCTGGCAAACCACCTACCTGGCTGTCAAATTGCTCTTTTGTCTCTTTGCCAATCACGCTCTGGAAATCCCTCACCATCATCGGGTAGGGGTGTGGGCCCGCAACAGTTCCAATGATATAAAAGGTGTCATCAATATTAGTAACCCAATCACGCATCGCCTCATTCAGCGCATCTTTCAAGGTACGAGAACCTGCAGTCACCGGAGCAACCTCTGCGCCCAGCAACTTCATTCGATAAACGTTTTGTGCCTGCCGATCGATATCAACCTCGCCCATATAAACAACACACTCAAGCCCAAGCCTTGCAGCTACTGTTGCTGCCGCTACGCCATGCTGCCCTGCTCCGGTTTCAGCAATAATACGGGTTTTGCCCATCCTCTTAGCTAGTAGCGCCTGACCAATGGTATTGTTAATCTTATGCGCCCCGGTATGGTTCAGATCTTCTCGTTTCAAGAAAATTTGTGCTCCGCCAACCTGTTTACTTAAATTTACTGCGTGATATAGAGGACTCTCACGACCAACATAGTGCTTGAGGTCTTCTTCAAATTCATTTAAAAAATCAGGGTCATCTTTGTATTTTTCATAAGCAAGATTTAATTCTGTGACTGCCGAAATAAGTGTTTCAGCAATAAAAACACCACCGTATTGGGCAAAATGACCTCTGTCGTCTGGCAGGTTATAACTCATGAGTTAACGCTACTTATAAAAGCACGTATTTTATCAATATCTTTAAGTCCTTTTGCACTTTCCACACCGCTGGATACATCAACAGCGTAAGGTTGAGCTGTATTTATCGCCACAGAAACATTCTCTGGAGTTAATCCGCCTGCAAGAATTATTGGTAAATCAAGTTCTATATTTGCTAGTGACCAATCAAAAGATTTTCCGCTACCGCCATAAACATCTGGCTGGTAGGTATCAAGCAACAATGCGCTAGCCTGAGAGTATTCATTGGCAGTTTTTATTAAGTCCACTTCTGGTGAAATGCGAATTGCTTTAATGAAGGGCATTTCATATTGAGCACAATCGCTGGGGCTTTCGTCTCCATGAAATTGCAATGTATCCAGAGCCACCTCACAGAGCACTTCATCAATTAGGCTGGGGTTCGCATTGACAAACAGTCCAACCTTATTAACAAAAGGTGGAAGGGCAGCAACAATTTCACGAGCAGAACTTATATTTACATGGCGAGGAGACTTCGTATAAAAATTCAAACCAATAGCATCGACACCTGCCAATGCCGCTTGTCGGGCATTTTCAGCAATAGTAAAACCGCAAATCTTAATTTTCACCATCTAGTGCTTTATTTTTTCTCAAGTGAGATTTTCCCATACTGCTAGACATAATGCCAGTCGAGACAAATGTGCCACTCAAATCTACTATATTTTGCATTTTTAGGTGGCTATTTTTTCTTCCGCTTTCTTTTTTTTGCCTTGCCCTGGTCAGCAATCGCTTTTTTGCACTCTTCAAGAGTTAAATCAATTGGTGCCTTATCGCCAAAAACTTTTTCTACAGTAACATTTTTTTGTCCTTTGCCACGCTTCTTTCCATTCCAAATATAGGGGCCGAAACGGCCATTCAATACCTGAATCTCTGAATCTTCAAAGGTTTTGATAATTCGTTCTGCGTCAAATTTTTCTTTTGCAACAATTAGTTCTAGTGCTGTCTCAAGGGTTACCTCTTCAGGCGATACTTCTTTTAGAGAGACATATTTCTTACCGTATTGTATATATGGACCAAACCTTCCATAGTTCGCTTTTATTGTCTCTCCATTAGTTGTTTGACCCAAGGTTCTTGGCATTTTGAATAGTTCCAACGCTTCATCTAAGGTAATAGTTTCAAGGTCCTGTCCTTTTCTGAGTGATGCAAAAGTCGGCTTATCCTCATCATCTTGGTGGCCAATTTGAGCGAACGCGCCATAACGACCAAAACGAACACTGACAGGCTTACCAGTATCTGGGTCATCACCTAAATCCCTCTTCCCATGAGTTTCATCTCGAGATATATCTTTTGCAAGCTCTATTTGCTCATGGAATGGTTTATAAAAATCCCCCACAATATCTTGCCAAGAGATATCTCCTTCGGCGACTTTGTCAAAATTATTTTCAAGATTCGCTGTAAACTCATAGCCTATTATATTCCTGAAATTTTTCATCAAAAAGTCGACCACTAAATAAGCAACATTGGTCGGGAACAGTTTATTTTTTTCAGTTCCCGACACTTCACTTTGAACTGACTCTGAGATAGCACCATCTTTAATTTCAATTTGCAGATAGTCACGCGATACACCCTCGCGCGTCTCTTTAATAACGTAATTTCTATCCTGAACGGTGGTAATCATTGAGGCAAAAGTAGAAGGTCTGCCAATTCCCATTTGCTCAATTTCTTTTACTAATGATGCTTCGGTGTAACGAGCCCTTGGTCTTGAGAATGACTCTCGCAATATCGAGTTGAAAAGAGACAATGTATCACCCTCAGTTATCTCCGGCAATAGTTTGTCTTCAGCAGACATATAATCATAAACCTTAAGGAAACCACTAAAGGACAACAATTCTCCTTCTGCACTAAAGTATTCTTCACGATTAGAAATAGCAACATTAATTTTCGTTTTTTCAAGTTGCGCGTCACTCATTTGGCTAGCCAAAGCTCTTTTATAAATTAAAGAATACAACTTTTCAGATTGTTCATCTAGACCTGTAATTACTGGTCTGGTTAAATCAGTGGGTCGAATCGCTTCGTGAGCCTCTTGCGCACTGGAGGAACTTGTTTTATACCTTCTTTCATGATGGAATTCACTGCCATGATTGGCTAAAATTACCTTTTTAGCAGCACTAATTGCCTCTTCAGATAAGTTCAATGAATCAGTACGCATATAGGTTATTGCACCCTCTCGATATAGGTTTTGTGCAATTGACATCGTCCGCTTTACAGAGAACCCTAACTTTTGCGATGCCTCCTGTTGCAGCGTAGAGGTAATAAAAGGGGCCTTTGGGGATCGTTTGGAAGGCTTGCTCTCAATCGAACTTGCCGTTAAAGATGCCCCCAATAATTCATGGGCAAAAGATCGTGCTTCAGTTGCTTGCTCAAAACTCTTATTAAGCTTTGCTTCAAAAAAATCACCAGATTGGTTGCTAAGTGTCGCTTTAACCTTGTATGTTATGTCTGGTTTGTGTGCAGTGATTTCTCGCTCTCTCTCCACTACCAATCGAACAACAGGCGACTGGACTCGTCCAGCAGAACGCGCACCAGAAACTTTACGCCACAGCACAGGTGAAATTTCAAAACCAACCAGCCTATCAATAATTCTTCTGGCTTGCTGCGCATCAACTAAATCTATGTCAATTGTGCGTGGATTGTCAATTGCTTGAGAGATTGCCCCTTTGGTGATTTCATTAAAGACAATTCTTGGTGTATTTTCACTCAGAGAAAGCGCCTGCTGTAAATGCCAAGCAATCGCTTCTCCTTCCCTATCTTCATCAGTAGCGAGAAAGACTTTTTCTGCAGATTTGACCGATTTCTTGAGTTCAGCTACTACCTTCTTTTTGTCACTACTGATTGCATAGGTGGGCTGAAAATTATTATCTAGGTCGATACCCATATCTTTCTTAGGCATATCTCTTATGTGCCCAATACTTGACTTAACGGTATAGTTACTACCTAAAAATTTCTCAATTGTTTTTGCTTTCGCCGGTGACTCGACAATAACAAGATTTGTTGACATATGTTATCTACTGCAAAGTAGGATTATCGTCATAAAAAACAATAGACTCGAGCCATTGAGTAGGCACTGAAGCGTCAGTACTATTACCAATCACCATCATTACAACCCATTTCAGGTCATCCATGCTTAACTTTGAATCTTCAAGAGACATCACTTGATCGATAACCATTTCTCTCTGGCTTGGACTTAACTGACCCATATTCTCCATAAACATTATAAAACCTCGAGCCCTTGCATCAAGCTTAACTTGTTCATCCTCGCTATATACACGAATAGAGTTATGAGTAGTACTAAATGGAGTTAATCGGCCATCCTGAAGGGAGGCAATATTCTCTAGCCAATTCAATGCCTTTTCAATACGAGTCGAATCAAAGCCAGCTTCAGACAAATGTGTTTTCAATAAGTCATCATCAAGCTCTTTACTGGAGTCTTCCTCAGCAGCCTCAAATAAAAAATCAAACATAAACGTCAACACATCTAGAATATTATTAGTCATACAACCTCTTCAAATTAAACTTAAAACAAATTAGTTTATAGCTTTGCAACTCTTTATAACCTTAAGTAGTGGCAATTATGCCTACTATTTGGGGCTTCAGACCAATTTTTCAACCAGTTGATTGGCTTATATTGGTTTAAATGATTGCCATTTTATAATTTGCTGACTTTATTATGCACATCTTTTTTGCTGTAGGCATTTTTTATTGCCTTTTTACTTCCCTTTGTCACATCATTTCATCTGCCAGAAGGTCATTCAACATAACTACTGCAATAATACAACTATGGTAAAATTGTCGGTTTTTTTGCAAGTAGATACTGATTATGAAAAGAACATTTCAACCAAGTGTACTGAAACGTAAACGTAACCATGGCTTTAGAGCTAGAATGAACACGCGCTCTGGTCGCGCAATCATCAACGCTCGCAGAAAAAAAGGACGCAAACGCTTAACAGCCTAATACAATGAGCCTCAAGTTTCCACAAAGTATGCGGATAACAAAAGCAATAGAGTATGCGCGCATTTTTAAACAGGGCACGCATAGCCATGGAAAATTTTGGCAGATTATATCCACTCCTTCTGAAAACAAAAATTCAAGCCTTGGCCTTGCTATTTCCAAGAAAATTCATAAACGAGCGGTAGACCGTAACTTGTTTAAACGAATAGCAAGAGAGGCGTTTAGACTGAATCAAGATAATTTAAAAGGTGTTAACATTGTTGTCATGACAAAGAATTACACTAAAGTTGACAATCGGATACTGGCTACAGACCTACAATCGCTTTTTTACAAAGTGAGCCAATAATTCAAGCCATGATACGCAATATTGTTCTATTTCCCATCAAGTTATATCAATGGCTTATTAGTCCTTTTCTTGGTAGTAACTGTCGTCACATTCCAACCTGTTCAGAGTATACCTACGAAGCGGTTAAATATCATGGTGCAATAAAAGGCCTAAACCTGGGCGCTAAAAGATTGAGTAAATGTCATCCATGGTCTGAAGCAAAGTTTGATCCTGTGCCAAAAGAATACCCACTTCATTAATAATTAGAATTACTCATGGATACTCAAAAAATATTTCTATTAATCGCTATATTCTTAACTGTATTGCTTCTTTGGAATAAATGGGAAGTTAATCAGACGGTAGATGAGGACGGCAACATAATAAACCAAACTAGTATAGTTACCCCTGAATCGCAAGACAATAGCATTGATGTTCCTGAAGTCTCTGATGTACCTAGCGCCGTTGCTACTAACATCGAAGATACCACACCATTAATGAATGAGTCAGTTGACCAAGGACCATATACAACTGTCACTACAGATTTATTGACATTACAAATTTCACATAAAGGTGGAACAATAATTAATGCCTGGCTTAGGGATTACCCAATAGAGTTAAACTCAGAAGAAGATTTTCAATTATTAAGCAACAACACTGGAAGTATTTTCCAAGCACAAAGTGGCTTACTTCCAGCTGATCAGATGCCAACCCAAGACTCAGAATATACCTCGGAGCAACATGACTACTCCCTAGGTAATCGCAATGAGCTGATTGTTCCACTCACTTGGAAAGGTAACAACGGTATCGTTGTAACCAAAAATTACCACTTCAAACCTAACAGTTATATTGTTGAGGTTGACTATCAAATCACTAATAACAGTAATATTGAGCAAACTGTCAGCAGTTACACTCAGTTAGTGCGTAACAATGTGGATGACTCTGGAGGTATGTTTGGCATGCGAGCATATTCTGGGGCAGCAACTTATAACGACGAAGAGATTTTTGAAAAAATTGATTTCGAAGATTTTGATTCTACAGAGAAGACAGTTTCCAAAGGTGGCTGGGCTGCAATGCTACAGCATTACTTTTTTACAGCTTGGATTCCTAACAAAAACGAAGAACATACCTATTCAACCAGATCTAATAAAGACAAATATCTATTGTCAACGGTTAGTCAAAGCAAAACCAAAATAGCTCCTGGAAATCAAGTAACACTTGCAAGTAGTCAGCTCTATATTGGCCCTAAAGAACATGCACGTTTGGAGCTTCTGTCTCCTGGTCTCGACAGAACAGTCGACTACGGCTTTCTTTATATTGTTGCCAAGCCTCTTTCGGTAGTTCTGCACTGGATTAATGGCTTTATTGGCAACTGGGCATTATCTATTATCGCTATAACATTTCTTATAAAACTGGCATTTTATAAACTTTCTGAGAAATCATATCGATCTATGGCTGGGATGAAAAAATTAGCCCCCAGACTACAAAAAATTAAAGAGACCTATGGCGACGATAAACAAAAGATTGGCAAAAAAACAATGGAACTGTACAAACAAGAAAAAGTCAATCCTGCAGCAGGCTGCCTACCTATACTTGTTCAGATTCCAGTTTTTATTTCAATCTATTGGGTACTCATAGAGATGGTTGAGTTGAGACAATTTTCATTCTTATATATACCAGACCTCTCAAGCAGAGATCCATTCTTTATACTCCCCCTTATTATGGGCGCTTCAATGTGGTTTCAGCAACGTCTTAATCCGCCACCAGCGGACCCAATGCAGGCAAAAATTATGATGATGTTGCCAATTATTTTCACTATATTCTTCTTATGGTTCCCAGCAGGCTTAGTTATCTATTGGGTAACCAACAACTTACTATCGATTGCGCAGCAAGTGTTTATCAACAAAAGGATCAATAAAACTTAATAAATTTCAGACTAATTAGCTAATCTGTACAATAGCAGCATGAAATTAACTGATACAGCAATTGCGATAGCCAAAAAAGTAAAACTTCTAATCCTAGATGTTGATGGCGTTTTAACTGATGGCGGCATCTATTTTGACGATTCTGGCAATGAATTTAAAAGGTTTAATTCGTTAGATGGTCATGGCATAAAAATGCTGCTAGAGTCTGGTATTGAGGTTGGCGTGATATCAGCTCGCAGCGCCTCTGCAGTTGCTCACAGGATGAAAACTCTTGGAGTCAGGCACCTCTACCAGAACCAAGCCAATAAGAATGAGGCGCTACAGCAACTCCTTGAAAAACTTTCTTTGGGCGTCAACCAGGTGGCTTTTGTCGGAGATGACGTCATTGACTTGACCGTGATGAAAAAAATAGCACTGCCTATAGCAGTTGCAAATGCCCATCCTTTTGTTAAAGAACATGCAATCCTTGTGACAGAAAATATTGGCGGAAATGGAGCAGTTAGAGAAGTGTGTGATAGCCTATTAAAGGCTCAAAATAAATATGACGAACTAATGCTGTCATTCCTCAATTGACAAAATTTCAATCTCTATGTTATAAAGCGCTAGTGAAGATCCCTAGTGGAAAAGTTACCACCTATAGTGGCCTTGCTGCTATGATTGGCCGACCTAAAGCGCACCGCGCTGTCGGTACTGCAATGAACAAAAATCCCTTTGCACCAGAAGTTCCTTGTCACAGAGTAGTGAAATCAAATGGTGATTTAGGTGGCTTTGGAGGCGGATCTAAACTCAAAATAAAACGCCTTCAAGAAGAAGGCGTTAAAGTTCATAATAACAAAATTGTCAACTTTCAGTCGATACTTTATAAGATCGACTAAGACTAATATTTTTTTAATTCTCATCTAACCAATCATTTAAAGTATTAGCGAATACTCTGCTACAAACAAAAAACATAGAAATTAGACTATAGAAAAGATAATTTAGTGATTTTGTTGTAGCAACTAAATTAACATTAATGTATAATAGTGGTCATACCAATTTACCAATTTTATTAAAAGAGGTAAAATAGGATTTACTAAAGTGTGATAAGCTACAAGTTCGATTGATAAGAGATGCTTCTCTCTCCCCTTGTTTTATTGTTCTTATGGATTTCCACTTAATACATAAATATTTGTGTATTAGAACTATATTATTTTGAGGAGACTATTATATGTTTCAAGTTAGAATACATGGAAGAGGAGGCCAAGGTGTAGTCTCAGCTGCAGAAATCTTATCTGTAGCCGCTTTCATTGAAGGCAAGCACTCACAAGCTGTCCCAAGTTTTGGCTCTGAACGTATGGGAGCCCCTGTAGTTGCTTTTTGCCGCATTGACGACAAGCCTATAAAACTACGCGAGCCTATTTTGGAACCGGACGCCTTAATTGTTCAAGATCCCACTCTCTTTGGTGCTATTGATGTATTCGCGGGGCTTTCTAAGAATGGCTATCTATTAATAAACAGTAAACGCTCAGTTGAGGAGTTGGGTATTGCTGATGCCATACACTTGCCGGAAGATAATGCACGCCTAGTACCAGCCACTGAGATTGCTCTTAAATACATTAAAAGACCACTTCCTAATGCTGTTCTGTTAGGTGCTCTCGCTGCAGTTACTGGTGTAATTAAAATTGATTCAGTTACTGAAGCTATTGCCTCAAAATTTCCAGGAAAAATAGGAGATGTCAATATACAGGCTGCTGAGTCTGCTTATAAATTGCTCTCACATAATAATCAAGAGGAATTAACATGCTAAAACAAATTGAAGGCTCTCATGGTGTATCTGAGGCAGTAGCATTATGTCGCCCAGAAGTTATTTGCGCTTACCCCATTACCCCTCAAACCCATATTGTTGAGGACTTAGGTGCCTTAGTCAAAAGTGGCAAACTGGCGAACTGTGAATACATCAATGTTGAATCTGAGTTTGCCGCCCTTTCTGTTGGAATTGGTTCCTCTGCTGCTGGCGCTAGAACTTACACTGCAACCGCAAGCCAGGGCATGCTTTTCATGGCGGAAGCTGTGTATAACGCATCCGGTTTGGGTTTACCCATTGTAATGACTGTCGGCAATCGCTCTATTGGTGCCCCAATCAATATATGGAATGATCAAACCGACTCTATGTCTGTGCGCGACGCTGGCTGGATTCAGTTGTTTGTTGAAGACAACCAACAAGCAGTAGATATACATATTCAAGCATTTAAAATTGCTGAAACTTTAAGCATACCAGTAATGGTCTGCATGGATGGTTTTATTCTTACTCACGCTATTGAAGGTATTGATGTGCCTGAGCAGAAACAAGTTGATAAATTTTTACCTCCATTTGTCCCTCGTCAAGTTCTTGACCCTGAAGATCCAATATCTATTGGAGCCATGGTTGGGCCAGAGGCCTTTACAGAGGTTCGATATATTGCCCACCAAAAACAGAAAGAGGCTTTAAAACTAATCCCTCAAATTAATGAAGAATTCAAGAAAATCTTTGGCAGAGATTCTGGTGGCCTAATCTCGACCTCTAATACAGAGGGTGCTGACACTGTCATTGTTACTCTTGGCTCTGTAATCGGCACTATAGAAGAGGCACTTGATGAGCAAGATGAGAAAATTGGATCTTTAACGATACGTTCTTTCCGTCCATTCCCTCTTGAGGAAATTCGTTCAGCATTACAAAATGCGAAAAGAGTGGTTGTATTTGAAAAGTGCTTTGCGGTTGGTATTGGCGGAATC
>Ga0208641_1000792_pt1 | contig 17606 bp, 15 predicted proteins | sample ETN02SmetaG_2_FD_185789 | JGI IMG/M metagenome (GOLD analysis project Ga0208641, IMG submission 185789) | Marine microbial and viral communities from oxygen minimum zone, Eastern Pacific Ocean - ETNP2014F10-02SV253 (SPAdes) (version 2) | ecosystem: Environmental > Aquatic > Marine > Oceanic ... | reverse complement strand
ACAGGTTGAATTTCTGGGTGTTTCTCTAATGCCCAGCTCCAAACTATGAAGTTGGTTATAAGCAAAAGTGTAAGTATAAATCGAATCCTCACAGTGGAATGTAAGGATTAATACAGAAAAATGTGGGAGAAACAAAAAACCCCACTAATGTGAGGCTCTTGCTTAAATCCTTTGGGTGGGGGTTATTTCAACAGCACCATCTTCTTGGTCTGGACAAACTCTCCTGCATTCATTTTTTATAAAGAGTTAGTTTTTTTAAGAATTAATATATAAATATTTTACTACAAAAATTAGATTTGGATATTATAGTTTTTTCGCAGGTGAAAGAACAGTAATTATTGAAAAAATTTAAATTAGTTAGTTGAAAAATAGGCCCTAAACTTTTTATAACTAAGTTTTCAAGGCTGAATGTAATTTGAAAGGGTTATCACTTTTGAGGCCTTGAACTCGTGAAGATAAAGCTTGAAATAATCTTTTTTGTTTATCATATGTAGATTGATATTCCGGGCGTGGTGTTTTCATTAAGTTTTTATTGAAGCTAATAAATTTATTGCATATTTCATCAATTTCAACATTTTCACCTGTCTCATTTAACCAAACCCAACTAGCATGAATTGCAGCACCTAAGGCTGCGCCTTCACCAATTATCGGAATCGTTTTTGCAGAAAATATATCAGCTATTGTTTGACACCAAGCTGGCGATTGAGAAAGTCCTCCCATCAAATGTATCTGTTTAGGTGTTACAGGCAATGATTTAAAACCATTGTATAAATTAAGTAAATGGCCTTCTATAATTGCTCGAGCTAATGTTTTTTGATCAAAATCATGGAGTGCGAAACCAAAATAAATAGGGGTAGCATTTGGGATATCTGGAGTTCTTTCTCCTTCATACCAAGGAATCAGTATCCTACCATCATTACCAGGTTCTGTTTCATTAATCAATTCATCAAACTGACGGAGGCTTAAATTGTTGATTCTACAGAATTTATCAAAACCATTTGCCAAATTTGAAACACAAAGTAAAGGTAAATAATTTCCGGTACTATCGCAAAAAGATGCTATTGTTCCTTCAGGATCAACATATGGTTTTTCAAGGATAGTATATGCTGTGCCACTTGTGCCTAAACTAACTGTAACAATACCAGGTTTAACGTTGCCAGTACCTACAGCGCCATACATATTGTCACCGGATCCTGCATCGATTTTACATTTTGTTGAAAAACCAAAACGTTCAGCTAATGATTTTGAAATAGTTCCGATCGATTCGGTAGAAGATTTTACTTTGGGTAGTTTTTCTGCTAAATCCGGGTCTATGACGGAAATAAGATCAGTCGACCAATTCTGTGTAGCTGGATTCCAAAGTGCAGTACCCGATGTATCACCAGGTTCCATAACCGCTACACCACCAGTTAAATACCAATTAATATAATTGTGTACTAAAAAAAGAATATGAGTATTATTATAAATATCTCTTTCATGTCTGTACATATGATAGATCTTAGCCGCAGTATAACCTGTTCGTTGAGTATTACTCGTTTCTGAAATCATATTTTCATTGCCGCCAAGCTTTTCTGTCAATAAATCACATTCTTCCTGTGTTGAAAAATCATTCCACAGTTTGGCCATAGTGCGTGCAAGATTACCATTTGAATCTAGGGCAACCAAACCATGCTGTTGACCAGATACAGATATGGATTTTATATATTTCATTGGGAAACCACTATCAACAGTCTTCTCAAATACTTTTTCAACTGCATCTATCCACATTAATGGATTGGATTCCGATACTCCTAGCTCATTACCGGTAACTACGCCGTTTTCCGTGTTATATTGAGGTAACTCTTCGTCGTAGTTTACTCTACCAACATATTCCAATGTATAATTATCCCAATCAATGATTACAAATTTGCAACTTTGTGTTGAGACATCAAGTCCTGCAAAATATCTAGCCATAATTCATCTACCCATCGCTTAACTGGAATCTCTATAGATTATTTAATATGCTGATTTATTAAAGCTTCAAATAATTCTTGTTTAGCACTTATCTGTTTTGGCTCACTATTTTTGACAGCCAACTCGGCAATTTCTTTAAATTCTAATAAACCTTTTTCAAAAGAAGATCCGTCACCTTCGTCAAAACTATTATATCTGTCATTTTTCATTTGATTGAGATCAGATTTACTTAATAAACTATCAGCTGCTAGAAGCCCTCGTGCTAATGTATCCATTGAACTTATATGTCCAATAAATATGTCCTCTAAATCAGTCGAACTACGTCTTGTTTTTGCATCAAAATTCATACCTCCATTACCCACTCCGTTAGAGTTCAAAAGCACTAGCATTAATTCGGTTGCATCATAGAGGTTATGCAAAAATTCATCAGTATCCCATCCATTCATAGGATCACCTTGGTTAATATCCAAACTACCAAATAACCCATAATCAATAGCTACTTGAACCTCATGAGCATAAGTATGGCCAGCCAAGGTTGCATGATTATTTTCAATATTCAGCTTAAAATCATCTTCTAAACCATAATTCTTAATAAATGCAACAACAGCTGCTACATCAAAATCATATTGGTGTTTAGTAGGTTCCATTGGCTTTGGTTCAATTAGGAATGTTCCTTCAAAACCCATTCCTCGTCCGTAATCCCTTGCTTTTTGAAGAAATACACCTAAATGATCTAATTCCCGTTTCATATCTGTATTTAAAAGAGAGTAGTACCCTTCTCGACCACCCCAAAAAACATAATTATCACCGCCAAGTTTAATAGTAGCATCAATTGCAGCTTTTACTTGCGCAGCAGCGTGAGTTAACACTTGAAAATCCGGATTTGTAATCGCCCCATTCATGTAACGTGGATGGGAAAAAAGATTTGCGGTACCCCATAATAATTTTACACCTGACTCTTCTTGTTTTGAAAGAGCAATATTAATTACCTGTTTTAAGTTATCTTCTGTTTCTTTTACATTGGATCCTTCTGGCGCAATATCACGGTCATGAAAACAATAGAATGGGATACCAAGTTTAGTAAAAAATTCGAACGCTGCATCTAGGCGATCCATTGCCGCTTGCATCTGATCTAAATTTTCATCCCATGGAAAAATCTTAGTACCAGGACCGAATGGATCCCCTCCTGTGCCACGGAAAGTGTGCCAGTATGCAACAGAAAAACGAAAGTGATCCCCCATAGTTTTACCAGCAACAAGTTGATTTTCATCATAATATTTAAATGCAAGTGGATTTTGAGAATCAGGTCCTTCAAAAGGGATCTTTCCAATTCCCTTAAAATATTCTTTTTCCCCTAATGTTATATTAATTGACATGTATAAACTCCCTGGCAGGATGGGCGCAATTCTCCATTGTTAGTTTTTTCGCAGGTGAAAGAACAGTAATCATTGAAAAAATTTAAACAGGAAGAATAAAAATTGGAATGCTTTATATTAAAATAAAGTGTCACTAATTCTCTTAACCGGATTACACAATAATCCTTCTATCTATTATTTGGGAAAAGACCCCAATATCCACCCTTCGGGTTATGAGGCCTATCTAACTTCCTCTTATGCCTTGATATAGTTCACATCACAACGAAAATAAGTCGATTTAATAATGATAATAATTTGTTGTTTTCTTCTTATAAATAAGATCCTTGCAGTTTAAATCGAGATTTTTTCTAATTATTTGGACGGTTTCGATGTGACGATAAATAGTCGAAGAAACTAAACTTTGATTAAATGAGCGTGGGCTCTTTCTTTTGAGTATTCTCTCAAGTTTTAAATAACACGCTCACCAACTCAGCATTTTGGAGCATTTGGAGATAGTCTACCAGATTCCCACAAACAAAAAACCCCGCTAGTGCGGGGTTTGATGATTTATAGATATTTGGTTTCTAAAACCATCCAAATCTAATAAGGGATTTATTGGCACGAAGGGAAAAACCAGCCGCAAGAAAAATTAAGGAAATAGAAACATAAGGATGGAAACGATTATATGTTTGTACTCCAAGTATTATTGCTGTAATAACAAAAAATAGACATACTGTAGCTAATTTTTTTCGTTGCAATCTGAATGGTGCAAGTTTTTTTGATAATTCTTCAGGAGCTGGTTCACCAGGTGATAATGAGATTAATAGATTTTCAATTTTTGGTTGAATAGAAAAATGAACATATGAAAGTAAACTCATCAAAAGTACTAAAATGAGTGTTTTTACCATTAAGACCCAGTTAGTCAAAATGGCTGTTAAACCTGACCCTAAAAATAAAATAATTGCCCCAGAGATTAAGACTGTCCACTGAAATACGAAGCAGCGAATAGCGCCTCGTTGAATGATATTTTCAAAATAACGGTCTGTTCCATAATTCAAAGATGGCCCCATAAGAGCCCTTTCATTTACGATAATTAAATTGAATAACGGGATTGACATAAAGACAAAACTAATAACATGTAAAAATTTTGCTATGTTGTAAATATGTACCATTTGTTTCTGCCTTTTGTAATAGGACACTATAATCTACCCATTATCCCGCAAACAAAAAACCCCGCTAGTGCGGGGCTTGATATAATAAGATATTTTATAATTGTATCCCTAGTAAGGTCATTTGGCATTTTGAGTTCAAATGGTATTCCTTTTTGTAGAGAAACTTGAGTTAAATATAGAAAAATAGCTTCAGACATTGAATTTGTCACCGCACTGCTCTTAGATTCGGTGATTAACGAATGAAGTATTGATATGGAGTATGTGGCAAAAGGAGTTGCGTCCATCAGGCGGGCGTTGATATTGGATACAGCCTTCATTCTGGCAATAGTCTACCTGCCCAGCCTGTCACACTTACTGGCTATCCCACTATACCGCCTTGAGCCCATGCGCATGCTCATAATATTGGCCCTACCCTTTACCAGCCGGAAAAACATCTATTTCCTAGCGCTGATTTTACCGTTGGCATCGTTCATAACCAGTGGTCATCCTGTACCTGCAAAAGCATTTTTGATGACTGGTGAACTGTTGCTAAATGTGTGGTTGTTCGGGTGGCTGATGAGGCGTGTCGGCAATCCATTGGGGGCCATGCTGAGTGGCATTACGATCAGTAAACTGGGTTATTACGGGGTCAAATTTTTACTGATACAAGTGACCGTGATTAGTGTACCACTGGTTAGCTCGCCTCTAGTTCTGCAAGCGGTTTTGACGATTGTATTTAGTTTGTACATTTTTGTTGTTTACTCGCGATATATTTTTCACCGGTAGCTGAAATTTCTGAAAACGCCAGCTGATGCGCAGACAAGACTTCCTGAAGGCAACCGGTGCGGGACTTGTAGGTCTGGCAGCTGCCCCGTTAGGCACGGGAAGCCTGCTACGGGCATTCTCCACTGCAACTGAGCCCGATGCTGTATGGGTTGAGCAGGGTGAGCCGGTTGAACTGTTGACTGCTGCTATGGCAGCTTATGGAGGCATGCAACGTTTTATTGCTCCCGGTGATGTTGTGTTAGTGAAACCCAATATTGGTTTCGACCGTACACCGGCCCAAGCGGCCACCACTAATCCCGATTTGGTCGCCGAAGTTATCCGGTTGGTGCTGGAAGCCGGTGCCAAGGAAGTAAAAGTAATTGACCGTACAGCAAATAATGCCCGACGCAGTTACGCCAGAAGTGAGATTGAGGCGTCTGCCAAGGCAGTGGGCGGCAAGGTGCAACACGTTCGTGATAACCGGTTTAAGTCTATTGACCTACCCCAGGGTAAGGTGCTGAAGAGCTGGCCCATTTACCGTGATTATCTGGAAGCCGATAAGGTGATTAACCTGCCTATAGCCAAACAGCATACTATGAGCCAGGTGACGGGAGGATTGAAAAACCTGATGGGCGTGATGGGCGGCAACCGGGGGAAAATCCATCGACGCTTTTCAAAAAAAATAATCGATATTACTGCAGCTATTTTACCTACCGTGACCATTATGGACGCTTATCGGATTTTAATCGCTAATGGTCCCAGCGGGGGCAATTTAGCCGATGTGCGTAAACCACGTACCCTGATAATGAGCACCTGCACCGTAACCGCCGATTGCCTGGCTACCGGGTTGTTCGACCTGCAACCCACCGATCTGGGCTACCTGCGGGAAGCACTGAAAAGAGACATTAATCTATTCGATCAGGACAACTTGAATCTGAAAAAAATTAGTCTATCGTGACCCTTGTCCGTTGGCGCCGAGGGGTGCAACTGTCTGCACTGCTCTTTTTTGTAGTCCTGTTTGTTCTGGCCCGATACCCATATACGGGGGCGCTACCGTCTGACCTGTTTCTGCGTATCAGCCCCTTGCTGCCCCTGTTCAGCCTGCTCGATAACCTGAGCCTGCTCTGGGATTACTGGCCAGCCCTGATAATCCTGTTGCTGACACCGTTTGTGGGCCGCTTTTTCTGCGGCTGGCTATGCCCCTTGGGCACCACCCTGGATGCCGCCGGACATATACTGAAAGCACCCGACAACCGGGGGCCGGACCGGTGGCGACGCTTAAGGCCGGTGAAATTTGCGGTACTGATCGGGGCACTGCTGCTGGCTTTGTTTGCCATCAATATTTGGGGCTTTCTTGATCCCATATCGCTGCTGAACCGTGTCTTTACCGCCGTTATTTACCCCATTGGGACCCTAGCAGTTGAGGGGGTCTTACTGGGCCTCAGTAATTTGCCCATAATCGGCGACCCGGCCTACACCGTATACGACTGGTTCAAGATTTTGCTTATGCCCGAGGATCAGGCCTTCGTGCAACAGGGCATGGGCGTGGCCGTGTTTTTCGGGATTATTGTGGGCCTTGAGAAAGTAACCAAGCGGTTCTGGTGCCGTTATATATGCCCGGCCGGTGCCTGGCTTGGGTTGCTGGCCCAGTTTCGGCTATTCGAGCGGGTGGTTGGTGATAATTGCACAGATTGCAGTATATGTTCCCAGGGCTGCAAAATGGATGCCATTAGCGACGAAAATGCCCGGACAACCAATAAGGTTGAATGTATTGAGTGTTTCGCATGTGCCGAAAACTGCCCGCCGAAGTGGAACGCAATAACATATCAATGGACTCAGCGGCCGCAACATTCGGCGATAGATTATTCGCGCAGGCATTTTTTGCAAACTGGGCTGGGCAGTTTTGCCGCCCTGGGGCTAATGAGGATCGGGCTGCACAATACTAACAATACGGCAACCTTGATCCGGCCCCCCGGCTCGCTCCCTGAACCGGAGTTTTTAGAAAAATGCATTCATTGCCTTGAGTGTGTACGTATCTGCCAATCAAACGGGCGGGCCCTGCAGCCCGACGGTATCCGTAATTCGCTGCTGGAATTGTGGGCACCAGTATCGGTTATGCGTATGGGCTATTGCGAGTACAATTGCAATTTATGCGGCCAGGTGTGTCCAACCGAGGCTATTTTACCGCTGACGTTGGCGTTGAAGCAGAAGACCCCCATGGGGCTGGCCCATTTTGATAAAGACCTGTGTATTCCATACGCCAAATTGGAGGACTGCCTGGTTTGTGAGGAACTATGCCCCACACCTGATAAGGCGATCAAGTTTGAGTCCAAGACTACCCTGCTCCCCGATGGAACCAGCAAACAGGTTAAGTATCCCTATGTTGTGGAGAAACTCTGTATAGGTTGCGGTATTTGTGAAACCAAGTGCCCCATACCGGGCCGGGCAGCAATTTTTGTAACCATTGAGGGACAGATGCGACCTACTCCCGATGAGCTGCCAGCTGATGCACTTACGATTCTACCGGTGTCGGAACCCGGTACCAAAATGACCGCCTAGATCAGTATATCTTCCATAGGAATCCATAATTTTTATGCCGTCTTCAGATACAGCAACGTTTAAGAAATCACGATCTCTCCCATCAGAAGTAGTATGATTGTAAACCAACAATGCCCTGCCATCGGCAAGCATGACGGCATCAGTTCCTGCATCGGGATTTGGGAGTTCTGTCGAACTCCATGAACTCCATGTCATACCATCATCATTTACACTCATTTATACAGAACTAATAGCATAAAGTAATTGTAATTGATTTAAACAATAATTAACAGATTCCTACACTACGGATTATCCAAATTTGTTTTTCTATTTTCATGGTCATGTTATGAAATATTCGGCCATTTTTTCCTAAAACCTATTCTATCCAGAATCCAGTTAAACTCCCTCCATTCAATTTCACTCATAGGCTGCTTTGCACTCGGTGCAATAATATCCGGATGATCGATAATACCTCGTTCTTTCAGCATAGCTTTTAATAATTCCTCAGGGTAGTTATCATAGAAAGCAAAGTAAGGCATAATTTTATTGTAGTAAATATCAGCGGCTTTCTCTTCATCGCCATCAAGAAACGCCTGAACAGTTCCATTATGGAAATCGAGCGCCTCCGTTCCGGTCATAAAAGATGTAATACCCATTCTTAAAAGATGGATCATACTCTTTCCACCGGCGCCTCCAATAACTTCCAACTCCCCTTTAGACAGATTGATTATTTCCTGTGTCTTAGAAATAAAACCAGTTCCTTCAGCTTTAACATATTTCACATTTTCAATTTCCTGATACATCTCCCACACCAGGTCGGGTGAAAGTACATTAGCTGATTCCGGAATATCCTGAATAATAATTGGTAAAGAGGATGTGCTTGAAATATCTTTATAAAGATTGTAAGCTTCTTCCCGTGTCGGCAAATTGATAAGCGGCAGTGCAGCCATAATAATATCAGCGCCAAGTTTTTCCGCTTCTTCTGCATATCTTAACGAGATATTAAAGCCCTGTGAATTAATCCCAATAAAAACAGGGACACTCCCGGCGGTTTCATCGACAATTATTTCTGTTAATACTCGACGGTCAGTATCACTTATTTTATGAAATTCGGAAGCAAATCCGAAATGGCCTATTGCTGCTGCATTAAATTTAATACAATACTGAACAAGCCGTCGCATACTCTTCTCGTCAATTTTCCCGTCGGGACTAATTGCCGTAGGTAGTATAGGCATCATGCCGTAAAAATTGTTTTTCTTCAATTCATTCTCATTTATGTTATTAAATCTTTCATATTACATTTTTTTGTACACAATTAATTATCAAGCTTTTTGCCGTCTTCAGTCCAGACCGTAAGATTGGTCAGGTCTCGTTTCCTTCTCGATATTAACGATGCTGTAGCAAAAATAGCTGTGAACATCACAATATTTCCAATAAATCCGGTATAATATAAATCAAATGGCGCACTCACCCATTCCGGAAGAACTCCCTGCCCGGATAAGATAGTCCATAAAGAAAATGTAAACGTTAAAATTATTCCTACCCAGGCAGTACGCTCATCACCGACCTTCGTTAAAAAGCCGATCATGTATAATCCTGTTACACCACCCATAAGAAGTGAAATAAGAATGACACCGGTATCCTGCAGAGTTTTGGTTTCAGTTTGGGATAATATTAAAGCACCACTAATCATTACAATTGACGCGGCAGTAGCAAGTTTCCAGGCAGTGTTTAAATAGTGCTTATCATCTCTATCTTTTACCCAGAGGCGGCGGTAAATATCATTCACCCCAATAGTCGAGATCGCATTAATGCTTGAATCAAGTGATGACATTGCGGCAGCGGCGGCAGCGGCTATCACTAATCCGGCTATACCAGGGGGCAGATAATTGACTATAAAATATGGCAGTACCTGTTCAGCTTTACGAACACCATTAAGCATTTCACCAGATTCTTGTGTCGGGAAAACCTGAAAAAAACTATAGAGCGCTGTTCCAAGGAAGAAATAAAATGCCCATATAGGAACATTGCTGAATGATACAAACATAGCTTTGCGTGCTTCGCGTGTACTTTTGGCAGCGGCATAGCGTTGTATTACATTCTGATTCGATGTGTATTCCTGTAACCATTCGGTCATACCTACGAAAAACATCATTAATGCTGTTTTTTCTGAAAAGGAAAAACCCCAGGAAACCGGGAGCACCTTACCGTCCTGCCAATCTGCAAAGGTCATTTTTCCATCTCTGGAAGCAATTTCAATAATTTGAGAAAATCCGCCGGGAAGCTCGTATATAATAACACTCAAACAAAATACACCGCCAAGTACCAGCATGATGGTTTGTAAAACATCTGTCCAGATTACAGCATTAATTCCGCCGATAATTGTGTATAACGCAACAAATAACCCGGCTACCAGAATACTTACTAGTGGATCGAGTCCCGTAATTTCGTGCATAAGAAGCGAAAGCAGGTAAAGTATCATACTTATTCGGACAAGCTGACCAACCATGAATGTTACGGCGCCATAAGTTCTCACTGACGGTCCAAAACGTTTCTCAAGATATTCATACGCGGAGATGATCCTGGTACGCCTGTAAAACGGCAGGAAGAAAATAGCAGCGATGATAATTATCAATGGCAATGTAAATCCGGGTAATATACGAAGCCATGCAGTTTTAAATGCATCTGCCGGAAAAGCCAGGAATGTTACAGAGCTGATCGATGTACCAACCATGCTAAGGCCAATGATCCATCCTGAAAATGAACGGCCGCCCACAAAGTATTCTTCGGTACTAGTATTCTTGCGAGAAAAATAAATCCCCATTGCTACAAGTATTCCCATATAAGCAACAAGAGTAGTAATATCTAACCAGTGTAACTGCATATTAACAATTCATTAGGAAAATATCACCACTATCTAGAACAAAATTCCCACGAATGCGGGGCTTGATGTTGTAATTAATCATTTTCATTAAAGATTCTTTGAATTAAATCATTATTATATTTTTTTGCTATTATTTTAGCATCTTTTAGACTGGCACCTTCAAGTTTTTTTACATTATAATCATAATAGAAATAGCCAATACCTCCATAACTAATTGCCATTGCAATACCATTGTCGATTTCAATAGCTATGCCTACACCTAAATAAAAGATAAGCGTTCCCAGCAAATAATTTTTTCTATCCGTTAATTCTTCAGGAGTATATATTTTCATAAAGTGATGATTTAATTAAAAATGATTTAAATTCCATAACAATTTTTTGTAGATCTTTTTTTTGTAGGTCACCTATTATAGCTAATCTAAAAGTATTATTATTTATCAATTTACCCGGATAAATAGTTATTCCATTTTCATAGAAATAATCATGCATTTTCTCGAACGAATAACTGCTAGCCGTTGGTTCAATTATAGACAGTAATATTCCTGATTCGCATTCTTCTTTTAATAGGAATTTGAACCCCAAATCTTTTAAACCTTTTCTTAAGAAATTCATATTATCGTGATATCTTTTATATCTGTTTTTTACTCCTTCAACAAACAATTCATCTATTGCCTTTCTTAATGCATATATGACTTGTACAGGTGGTGTAAATCTTGATTGACCTGTTTTAGTAACATTTATATACTCATCATAAAGGCTCAAATAAAATGATCTAGGCTGTATTTTTTTTAGGTTATAAATTTTTTTCTTATTACAAATAATAAATCCAAGACCAGGCATACCTTGAATACATTTGTTTGATGTTGACATTATAAAATCAATGGGTGTTTTTTCTAAATCAATCGGTACTCCGGCATAACTGGAAATAGCATCAAGTATCAAAGTATGCTCATATTTCTTGCCTAATTCAGAAAAACTTTCAATCGAGTTGATAATGCCAGTTGTTGTCTCGTGGTGTACCATGGCGATATAACCAATATCAAGGTTCGATTTTAGATAACTTTCCACTTTGCTGAAGTTTATTGTTTTACCCCATTCATATTCTAATATTCTATAAGGTATAGAATAAGTTTCTGCAATTTTTTTCATTCTGTCCCCGTAGGCACCGTTTATTAATATCAAAAGTGTTTTTTCTTTGCTAGTAACACTTGAAACAACTGATTCCATGACTGCTGTACCAGAACCACCAAATAAAACAGTACTATATTTTTCTTGATTAGCATTCACTATTTTCAATAGGTCTTTGCGTATTTCAGCCATTAATTCCCCGAATTCTTTTTCCCTTGGACAAATATCAGGAATTACCTGTGCCATTTTTACGGTGTCAGTAGTTGTAGCTGGCCCCGGGTTTAAAAGAATTTTTCTTTCTATATCTTTATTCATTTTCTATTTTCAATAATTTAGGATAAACATAATCAAAAGCCCTTCTGTAGTGTTCTTTTGTATCTATTTCTGTCCAAACTAAATCCTCAACTTTTTCAACACCCTCATTATCAGATGATATACAAGTGATAGATATCACTTCTGAAACCGATGAATTGTTCTGTGGTGATGTAATAGTCACTGTAGGGGGAGTATTATCTTCTTCGGTCGGTTCATCACAAGACCAATAAAGTAGTAATGGTAGTATTAATAGTATTTTTTTCCTCCTTTGCTTAAATTCTTTGGGTGGGTTAATTACTGTCCCTTTTTTTATTTAATTATCTTTTTTCCCATATAAAAGCCAAGTCCCCACAAATAGACAGGCTGAATAATAAATCGGTGCCAATGAAGTAGAATATCCACCTTTGTATGTAACACTACCAGCTCTTGAATTAAATTGTAAATATGTATCCTCAATCAAATCCCAGTCTAATATTTCGGTTACCATACCTAAAGCACCAATTACGGCAACAAGTAAAAAGAATATTCCTAAAATGTTTCTCATTATATCTTTTAAATGATTATAATCAAATGACTTGGTTAAAAGTTGTTCATTCATTTTAGACTCCTCGTTGAATAATTACACTAAATTTACAAAAAATAACCCAGCAATGTGGGAGAAACAAAAAACCCCGCTACTTGGCGGGGCTAATTATTGTTATGGGCCGGAATATCCTCCCATTCCCCAATTACCGCCTCCGCCTCCAAAATCGAGGCCAAGGCCAAAGTCAAAGTTTAAATAAAGTAATAAGATACATGTAATGACACACATACAACCAACCACTTTACCCCGCCTTTTACTCTTTGCGGTCTTATGTAATCCAAAGAATAAGGAGGCCTAATCACCTTGTACCGAAAACTTCTAGAGCAATATTGCTACTACACCACTGCCTAAAGCTTTACATGCGGCAATAGGCATTTGTTGATATCTATTTGATTATGTTTTAAAGCAAATTATTTTTCCGAAAAGGGAAAACTAATTACATCACCATAGGGTTCTGTGGTGAATAGCTTTATGCCTTTAGGGATATCAAATTCTTGACCTTCTTTTAATGGGACAACTCCATGTGAATAAGGTATAAGGCGACCGTCTTCGGTCTTATCTGCAGTGATGACAGTGCGTATATCGATGCGGGCTGGTTTACCTTTTTCCTCTGGGAACACATGTAGCCATTTTATCTGATTGAATGCGCCGCTACGAAGTGTCCAAGGTTTAAGATCGTCCGTGCTACGAGGTCCTGCCCCCCAGCTTCCTTCGCCCAGATACATCGTACCCTTTTTGTCATCCCGAATAAATCCCATATGGCTACCCTTTTCATTGCTTGGTCTAATTGGGTATGTCATTTTCGTGATGTGCGAGTCAGCATCAAAGGAAAGGTCGAGGCCATAGCTAAAGAAGAGATTGGCCCATAATTTGTAAAGATGTTCGTTTTCTCTCTTACGTGATGTGTGCGGGAAAAAGGGCTTGTGATACCCTGCGGTATTAAATGTGTAATCTTTGTACTTTTTGAGATGCTCTTCGAGCCAATGAGTTTGTGCGCCTTCGGCGTTAATTTGGGAGTTCAAGGCCAAAAAGGAGAAGAAATCACCGAATGCCATGTCATAATAAATATTTTCTTTATTGTCTCCTTGATAGGGAACATCGAAGAGGTGATGGAGCACTGTTTTATCGCCATCTTCATGATTACCATGTACGGGAACAATGGGGATTAGTCGCTCATCGTAGGTCGTTGTCAGAAGAAACCAATCGTCAAACCACTGCTGCCAGCGGGATGATGGCAAGCCATTACCCGAGTTAAAGTCACCAACAAAAATAACAAACAGGGGACGCAGTTTTGAGGTCATCATATTGGACTCACGACCTGCTATGAGCGCAGATCCATAACTCTTGGTATCGCCGCCTACGATGCACGTAAACGCCTTGGGTTTATCCGGGGCCGTGCGAAACCAATATTGAGAACTAACACCTTCACTGTCTTTAATGACGAAAAAGTATTCCTGATCGGGCTGCAAATTTTCGAGACGCACAAACATATTATTCATGCCACGATAGTCAGGCACGTTGCGTGTGGGTTTTGTGAAATGTTTAAATTTTTTCAGATCGCCTTTAACGTTTTTGGTCCCATAATACAGAACCGGGTCATCCCCTTGTATTTGATCCCAAGCAATGGTGGCAGTTGTAGATGGGTCGCCGGTCCAGACAACTCGATATCGCGCTGTTTCTGCAAAAGACTCACTGGAGAATATCAACACTGCAAGTATAAATCTAATCCTCACAGTGGAATGTAAGGATTTTTCAAATCAAAAGTGGGAAAACAAAAAACCCCGCTGGTGCGGGGCTTGATGCTAATTATTATTTCTTATTTTTCTTTTTAATCTTTTGTTTCTTATATCTTTTTCGTAGTTCCTTTAGCCGCCCCTTGTAAGATTTTCTCAGTGATTTTTTTTGCTCTTTAAACTGAATTTTTAATTCATTTAATTCTAAATCATATTGTTTCTTCAGGTTATCGATTTCTGCCTGTAAATCAGGATTATCAACCTTTATTTCAAGAAATTTTGAATCCTTTTCTGGTTTTTGTTTCAGCTCTTGTGCTTGAATTGAAACTTCTGGTTTTTGTTTCAGCTCTTGTGCTTGAATTGAAACAAGAATAGTTAATAAAAATATTGTTAGAAATTTCATTGATTTACCTTTTTTTAATTTAAATTGATTGCCTTTTAGACACATCCTTGGAATAAAAGTTAAAAAATATCTCACTAGTTCTAATTATAAGAATTTATAAAATACAATCTACTTAATTCCCTTCCCAAGTCTACACATCATCCCACAAACAAAAAACCCCACGAATGTGGGACTAGAGTCTATGATTTATAAATTATTTTCTTAAAGAATGTGTATATAGCTAGAACCATATCATTTCTAGCTACAAAACGACTACCACAACTTGGGCAACTGGACAAAAAAGAGAAATACTCTGTTATTTTGGTTCTTTTCCAATTATGCGAACAGGAAAGGCATTTCATATTCAAATCTACACATCATCCCACATTATCCATGCACAGCTAATGTATGGCAGACTTGGTTCTGATGGTTCTGATGGTTCGCTACAACCAATGAAGAATAAAGGTATCACAAATATGAATTTCAAATATTTACACATAACACAATTTAATTAACACAAACCAGAGGTGCTACAATGGAAAAAACAGTTATGACATTTCCACTCGTTCTGTTTGATCCAACAAAAAAATCAAAAATTCCCCACAAACGTTTGCTTAAATGAAAGTAAGTTAGTATAATTGCTTTGTCATATTTCTTTATCCATCCCTCTGTTTGAAAGACATCGATATGAAAAAATCTTATCTACGCATTTTAATAATCCTTGTTTTATTTTCAAATTCATTTTCCCAGACAACCGCAACGGGCACAGTCTTTCTTGACGAAAACAAGAACGGTATTTTTGACCTGGACGAAAAAGGCCTATCCAATATTAGCGTTTCAAATGGCTTGGATGTAGTAAAAACTGACAATGGCGGGAAATGGTCGTTGTCTGTCGGTGACGATACAGGTATTTTTGTGATCAAACCATCTGGATTTTCAGTTCCGGTGAATGATGCGCAAATTCCTCAATATTTTTATTTGCACAAACCCAACGGCTCTCCGACTCTTGATGTTCCCGGTGTTGAACCGACCGGTACACTGCCACAAGCAATCGATTTCCCACTTGTACCCCAGAATGAAAGCGAAGCGATTAGTGCCCTGTTTTTTGGAGATCCGCAAGCCCGTGGATTAAAGGAAGTAAATTTTATCGCAAGAGATGTTGTGCAGGAGTGTATTGGTACCGATGCGAAATTCGGCGTTAGCCTTGGAGATATTGTTGCGGATGATCCAGCATTATTCAAGGAGATCAGCGAAAGCGTTGCACAAATCGGAATTCCTTGGTACAATATATTTGGTAACCACGACCACAATCGGGCTGCAAAAGACGATAAATACAAAGACGAAACGTTTGAACGATTTTTCGGCCCAAGTACGTTTGCATTTGAATACGGCCAGACAGTGTTTATCGGTTTCAAAAATATCTATTACCAACCCGATGGAAAATACAAAGCTCATTTCACAGATGAGCAAATCGCCTTTGCCCGTAATTATTTGAAATTCGTCCACAAAAACAAATTGGTTGTTTTGATGATGCATGCTCCTATCCTGTACACAAACAACCGGGATAAAATTTATCAGCTTTTAAAAGACTATCCGTACACACTTTCCATTTCCGGTCATACACACCAAATGGCCCATGTTTTTATTGATGAAAAAATGGACTGGCTCGGCGACGATCAGCATCATCATTTTATTAATGCAACGGTTTCCGGGAGCTGGTGGTGCGGCATGTACGACGAAATGGGCATTCCCCATGCAACCATGAATGATGGCGGTCCAAATGGATATTCGATAATTACATTTGATGGAAATCAATACAGCATCCGTTTTAAAGCAGCCCGCCGACCTGTAGATTATCAGATGAACATTTACGTCCCCGATGAAATAGCACAAGCTGATGCAGACACAACAAAGATTTTAATCAATGTTTTCGCCGGTTCCGAACGTTCTAAAGTAGAAATGAAATTTGGTAAAAACGGAGAATGGACAGTATTAGAGCAAACTATTGCTCGTGATCCCGCTTGTTTGAAAATGCACAAACTCGGGCCATATTTGGACCTTGAATTGGACGGTAAGAAACTGGATGAAGTGCTGGGCTGGAAAATGGATTTTCCATCAAAATCCCGCCACATGTGGATGGGAAAGCTGCCGTCGAATCCTCCAAAAGGAGCGCATACAATTACAGTAAAAACCACAGATATGTTCGGACAAATATGGACTGATTACAGAATCATCCGAATAAATTAGATTGATTTGTAAACCGGAGCATTTAAATGAAAAATTCTTTTCTCCTTATTATTTTGATTACATTGATTTCCTTTGCCGGTCAATGGGAAAGTTTTGATCTACGGGATAATGGCACTATAACAGTCTGATCGGTAGCCGGCCCATTGCCGCTGTTTTCTGTTCCGGAAACACTTCATGTAACCCGCAGGTCATCATCACCATAGATTTCAAGACGGGCGTATAGACTTAAATCTTGTATTTCAAGATTCCACAGTTGTGGCCGCTCATTTATCCAATCAATAATAATTAAAAATAAATCCGCTACTGCGGGGCTCTTGCTTAATTCCTTTGGGTGGGGGCTATTTCAACAGCACCATCTTCTTGGTTTGAACAAACTCACCAGCTAGAGGTAGACTCCAGAACTTACAGGCGGCTTACCATGCATGTCGGTTGCATTCCACTGTACTAACCTGTAGCCTGCTTCCTGGGTGGTGTTTACAAGTTGGGTTACTTACCTGATATTATTAATTAATCGGTAGTATCAGAATCTGTACTACTTGGTACACAGCATTTTTTCGTGCCACAGCAACAAC
>Ga0208641_1000791_pt1 | contig 17609 bp, 16 predicted proteins | sample ETN02SmetaG_2_FD_185789 | JGI IMG/M metagenome (GOLD analysis project Ga0208641, IMG submission 185789) | Marine microbial and viral communities from oxygen minimum zone, Eastern Pacific Ocean - ETNP2014F10-02SV253 (SPAdes) (version 2) | ecosystem: Environmental > Aquatic > Marine > Oceanic ... | reverse complement strand
TGCTAAAATCTAAATTCTTTAATACTAAATAATCGCTACCTTCGGCATCAATATCTAATAGTTCAAATTTTTTATTTTTTAGACCATATTTATCCAAAATATCGTTAAGTTTACATGAATAAGTTTCTCTTGTTTGAAAATTTTTTAAAAAAATAGAAGCGTAATATGGATTAATAGTATTCATTTTGCCTAATTTTTTGTTCTGATAGACCTCAACTTTTCCATCAACATCAGAGATTGCCAAATTCAAATTAATATCTTTTGGCCTTGCTATTTTAAATAAATCAATAGAAGTTTTATTTAAGTCAATGTTAATCCCGTTCCAGCCTTTTTTGTATAAGAAGTAAGTATTAGAGCCTCGAAACGGATGAAATGCACCTACATCAATATAGCAACCAACAGAAACATCCCTAAAATAATCTATTAGAAATAAATCCTCACCCCATCTTGAGTATTGTGTCTTTTTTTTTAAACCTCTGTGGCGAAGTAAATTCAAATATAATGGAATATTACGAATTATATTCATCTAATTATTTAGCACTGGTGGCCAGGGACGGAATCGAACCGCCGACACAAGCCTTTTCAGGGCTCTGCTCTACCGACTGAGCTACCTGGCCTAATTAATATCTAAAAATTATTCTGCCCTTAGTCAAATCATAAGGAGTCACTTCAACCAGAACATTGTCACCGGCAAGCACTCTTATTCTATTTTTTCTCAACTTTCCTGCGGTGTGCGCTAAAATCTCATGTTTATTTTCAAGCGTCACCTTAAACATTGCGTTGGGTAATAATTCCATTACTTTGCCTTTAAGTTGTAAAAAATCTTGTTTGCCCAATACTACTCCTTTTTTACTAAGGTTTTATTCAAATTCATAACGTAATTCAACATTCAAATTTTATGCCTAGGAATATGTTTTGTACTCCATGACTTACCAAGATCTTGGAGAACTATTTCAATAGTTTCTGAGATTAATGCAATTATACCGTTGCCTGCAAAAAAAATCATTGTTTTGTAAGTTTGGTCATTAGAGGCACTACATTCTATCGCTAAACATTCCATAGGTTTGTTTTTATTTTTTTGATTAATATTTATTGACTCAACTTTAATTACTTCTTCAAATTTTACTGCACATCTAATTCTTTTATTTTTTCTAGAATCTATTTTTTCAGCATCTTCCCACATGAATCTATTTACGATCATGACAAAAGTTCTATTTTGTTTTAAAAATACAATATCTTTCACAGTTACAATACTATCTTGTAAATAAGCTGATATAATTCTAAGATCATCTTGATTTTTTCCGATTAAGTTGATTTTGTATTTATCATCAGAGTTCATTTCAATCTTTTGATTCGAGCACCACAATTTGATAATTTTTTTTCAATATTTTCATAACCTCTGTCCAAATGATAAATTCTATTTAAAATTGTTTTGTTTGATGCTATGAGTCCAGCCAGCACCAAACATACGGAAGCTCTAAGATCAGTCGCCATCAATTCTGCTCCACTTAGTTTTTTTTTCCCAAAAATTACAGCTTCGTTACCTTTTGTCTCGATATGAGCACCCATTCTTTTTAGTTCAGAAATATGCATAAAACGATTTTCAAAAATATTTTCTTTTATTTTTGAAATTCCTTCTGCATTTATCATTAAAACCATTATTTGAGCTTGTAAATCAGTGGGAAAACCTGGGTAAGGATTTGTTATAACATTAATGCTATTAAGTTTTTTTAAGCGATTTGCAACTATATAATTTTTTCTTTTAATTATACTTACCCCCATCTTTTTCAATAAACCAGTTTCTGCCGACATAACTTGTAAATTAACATTTTTAATTTTTAACTTACCGTCTGTTAGAGCCGAGGCTATAATAAAAGTTCCAGCCTCAATCCTATCAAAAATAACTCTATGGGTCGTGGATTTCAATTCTTTCGTGCCAATAACATCAATACCTCTTTTTCCAACTTTGGTGATTTTGCATCCTTGTTTTTTTAAAAAATTAATTAAATCTTGCACCTCTGGTTCTATAGCGCAGTTTCTTAATTTGGTTTTTCCTTTCGCTAAACAAGACGCTATTAAAATATTTTCGGTTGCACCGACTGATATTTTTGGAAATTTTATAAAATTACCTTTTAAACCTTTTTTTGCAGATGCTATAATGTAACCTTCTTTTATTTTAATATTCGCACCCATTTTTTTTAGTGCGTTCAGGTGAATGTCTATTGGTCTTGAGCCTATAGCGCATCCTCCTGGTAGAGAAACTATTGCCATTCCATATTTAGTCAACAGAGAACCCAAAACTAACACACCAGCACGCATAGTTTTTAAGAGATTGTAGGGAGCAAAAGTTTTTAGAGGCTTTTTATTATGAATCAAAATTTTTTTTTCTTTTTTTTTCAATTTAATACCTGAGCCAATTGTATTTAGTAACTTTACCATAGTTTCAACATCGCGTACTATTGGTACATTTTTTATTACAACTTTCTTATCGGTTAATATTGTGGATGCTAATATTGGAAGTGTTGCATTTTTTGAACCAGATATATTGATTATTCCAGAAATTTTTCTGCCACCTTTAATTTCTAATCTTTGCATTTATTATGAAGTCATATTTTTGGCAAAGTTACGCCAGTCTGTTTCATATACTTTCCGTCTCTTTGATCGTAAGTTATTTCTGGTTCTTCGTTACCCTTCAAAAAAACAAATTGAGCTGCTCCCTCATTTGCATAAATTTTTGCTGGTAATGGAGTAGTATTGGAAAATTCAAGTGTAACATATCCTTCCCAACCAGGTTCTAGAGGCGTAACATTAACAATGATTCCACATCTTGCATATGTTGACTTTCCTAAGCATATTACCAAAATATTCTTTGGAATTTTAAAATATTCAACCGTACTCGCAAGTGCAAAGGAGTTCGGAGGTATCACGCATTCGTTACCTTTCCTTGACACAAAACTATTATTCTTAAAGTTTTTTGGATCAACTATAACTGAATCTACATCAGTAAAAATTTTAAACTCATTAGAAACTCTAGCATCATAACCAAAAGAAGATAAACCATAGGAAATATTTTTGTTGGACTTTTGTTTTTCAACAAATGGTTTGATCATTTCTTTTTCAAGAGCCATTTTTTTAATCCAGCGATCGTTTAAAATGCTCATTTTTCTACTTTTTATTCTTCTTATTAATTTTATTTTGGAATTTTTTTCTTTTTTTTAGATTGTTTTTTAAAGCCCTTTCAATCCTTTGGTGCCTCAGCTCTTTTTTTAAATTCAGCTGCATCCATTTTATTTCTGATTCGGATTCGTTAAATCATCCAATGTTATTGTTTTTTTAATATCGTGCGCTTTTACTTCTTCTTCCAATGCCTCTGATGACAATAATTTTTTTGCTTTCTTTTGAGCTAATCTAGCCTTCCTTTTTGCCTCTTTCAGCATTGCCCTTTCGCCACGTTTCGATTTATAATCGTAATGTATACCCATGAATCCATCATCATATAGTAATAGCTTTTACTTTGTTGTTTGCTCTTTTGTCAAGTTACTTCGATATTATGGCTATTTTTTGCTTAACTAAAACTTAAATATCTTGTAATTCTAATTGAACTAGAAAATAGTTGTTAGCAAAATAATAGAAAAGTTTATATAACCTTTTTTAATATGAAATTTCCAAGAATAGAAAAAATTTCTTCTAATAGAAGCTTTGGATTGCTCTTTTTCCTAGTATTTTTCACTATAGCTCTTTGGTCTTTTCGTGGTGATTTTGATCAAATAAAAATTTTACCATTTTTTATTTCTTTAATTTTTTTAATTTTAGGTTTGATAAATTCAAATTTATTAACACCATTAAATAGACTGTGGCATTATCTGGGTATTATTCTTGGTATGATAGTATCTCCCATTGTAATGGCAGCCATATTTTTTTTAGTAGTTTCTCCAATAGGTTTGATTATGCGCTTGCTTGGAAAAGATTTGTTAAAATTAAAAACAAATAAAAATATTAAAAGTTATTGGATAAGTAGAGATAAAATAAAAAGCACAATGAAAAATCAATTTTAAATATGAGTTTTTTAAAAGAATTTTGGAAATTTTTAAGAATTAGAAAAAAGTACTGGTTAATACCAATTATAATAGTTTTGGTTTTATTTGGTGGTTTAATAATCCTTAGCCAAGGATCTGTGGTGGCTCCATTTATCTATACAATATTTTAAATGATATCGATTCTGGGTATATCTGCATTCTATCATGATAGTGCAGCGGCAATTATAATTGATGGCAAAATAGTTGCGGCTGCTCAAGAGGAAAGATTTACAAGAAAAAAACACGATTCTAGTTATCCGTTTAATGCAATTGAATTCGTTTTAAATTATACAAATTTAAAATTAAACCAGTTGGATTTTATCGTTTTTTACGAAAAACCATTTTTAAAATTTGAAAGATTGCTAGAAACCTATTTAGCTTTTGCTCCATCGGGTTTCAAATCTTTTTGTTCATCAATGCCGATATGGTTAAGAGAAAAACTTTTTCAAAAAAAAATGATTTTTAACAAGTTAAAAACTCATGACAATAGTTTTAATGATGTAAATAAAATATATTTTTCTGAACACCATTTAAGTCATGCGGCAAGCGCTTTTTACCCTTCACCTTTTGAAGATGCTATCATATTAATCGCCGATGGCGTCGGTGAATGGGCTACAACAACGGTTGCTATAGGAAAAGGCAATAAACTAGAAATTTTAAAAGAAATTCATTTTCCCCATTCTTTGGGATTATTGTATTCAGCATTTACTTATTTTACTGGTTTTAAAGTAAATAGTGGAGAATATAAATTGATGGGTTTGGCCCCATATGGAAAACCAAAATATAAAAATTTAATTTTAGATAATTTAATAGACGTAAAAGATGATGGGACATTCAAATTAAATCAATCTTATTTCAAGTACGCGACGGGACTTAGAATGACTAACGAAAAATTTAATAAATTATTTGGGCAAAAACCAAGAAATCCAAAAAATGAAAAATTAACCCAATTTCATATGGATGTGGCTACATCAATTCAATCTGTTACAGAAATCATTCTTTTAAAATTAACAAGATCATTATTTAATGAATATAAAATACCACAAATTTATCTTGCGGGTGGAGTTGCGCTAAATTGTGTCGCTAATGGAAAAATTTTAAAAGATAAGGTTTTTAAAAATATTTGGATTCAGCCAGCCGCAGGAGACGCTGGTGGTTCTTTGGGAGCTGCATTAGGAGTTTGGCACATAGAACTCAATAAAAATAGAAAAACTAATAATAATAAAGATAGTATGATGGGTTCCTATTTGGGTCCGGAATATTCAGAAAATGAAATTGTAAAATTCTTAAAACATGAAGGAGCAAAGTTTGAAATATGTGATGAAAATAAGATTGTTGAAAAAACTTGCTCTTCGTTAAAAGAAGGTAAAGCAATCGGATGGTTCCAGGGAAGAATGGAATTTGGACCGCGAGCTTTAGGTAATAGATCAATTATCGCAGACTCTCGATCAACAACCATGCAAAAAAATTTAAACCTAAAAGTAAAGTATAGAGAAAGTTTTAGACCATTTGCTCCATCAATCACATCTGATGATGTGTCCGAATGGTTCAATTTGGATTGCGAAAGTCCTTACATGATGTTTGTTTCAAATGTAGATCAAAAAAAATGTATAAAAATGACAAAAGATGAAGAAAAGCTTTTTGGAATAGATAAACTAAATATTAAAAGATCGGAAATATCTGCAGTAACCCATGTTGATTATTCGGCTAGAATTCAAACAGTTCATAAAGAAACAAACCTCAAATATCATAAATTAATATCGGAATTCAAAAAAAGAACAGGATGTCCGGTTATTGTTAACACTTCATTTAATGTAAGAGGTGAACCAATTGTTAATACTCCAAAGGATGCTTTTGATTGTTTTATGGGAACGGAACTTGATATTTTAGTAATTGGAAATTGCTTTTTAGTGAAAGAAAATCAAAACCAATCACTTAAAAAAGATTACAAACATAAATATGAATTAGACTAAAATGATTACAAAAAAGGTAAATTTTATAAGAGTTATTAAAAATACTAATTTTACGAAAAATGAACCCGTCAGCGTTGTTCATTTTATAACTAATAGATGTAATGCTAGATGTTCTTTTTGTTTTATAGATTTTGATGATCCTAATACTTTTAAAAACGAACTTACTATAGAAGAAATAGAAAAGTTAACAAAAAATTTGGGGAAATCCTTGTTAAATGTAAATTTAACTGGTGGCGAACCATTTGCAAGAAAAGATATAATAGACATTGCAAAATTATATATAAAAAATTCAACTGTACAGTCTATCTATGTAACAACTAATGCAAGTTTGCCAGAAAGAGTTGAACTTTTCGCAAAAGAAATTACAAAACTTGATAAAAATATTGAACTTACTTTTCAAATCTCTATCGATGATTTTCCAGAAAAACATAACAAGGTAAGAAAAATTGAAAATCTTTTTGAAAATTGTATAGAAACTTATTTTAGACTAAAAAAATTAAGTTCTAACATTAATCCGGTTGTCAATATAACAGTAAACCATGAAAATTGCGATGATATTGAAAATATTTTTAACTATTTAGTTAAAACATGTAAAATAAATTCTTTAAAATGCACAATCGTAAGGGATGAAGGCGTTTATAAAACCCCTCAAGAAAAAAGAGGGAGAATTTTTCAGGCATATTCTTGGTTAACAAAAAAAATATTAGAATTCACAAAAAATAATACTATTAGAAATTATAATCAAAATTCGATTCAGGGAAAATTACACAATAAAAAAGATGAAATTTCGTGGGAACTTACTAAAAAAATGTATTTAAAACCAAACTATGTAAGCCCATGTCATGCTGGTGGATTGTTTGGAATTATTACAGCCTCAGGATTAGTATACCCTTGTGAAATTTTAGAAGATAAACTTTTAGGAAATTTAAGAGAAAACAACATGAATCTTATGAAAATTTGGAACAGCCAAAAAACAAAAGAAGCAAAAAATTTTATAAAAAGGACAAATTGTAATTGTACATACGAATGTGCATTAACGTACAATATTCTTGGAAATTGGAGGTATCAACCTCGTCTCATCAGCTCATTTTTTAGTTCTTATTAAAATTTTATGTTTGAAAAAGTAAATATTATAATACCTGCCATTGAACTAGATGACGAACTTTTAAATTGTTTAAAAGAAATAAGTAAAATTGACTATTCTAATTTTTTTGTAACCATAGTTTTAGACCGAAATGTAAAAAGCAAGTTAACAATATTTAAATACAAAATTAACAAAATGGTAGTTGGTAAAATGAATATGTCTAAAAAAAGAAATCTTGCTGCAAAAAAATTTAAATCTAAATATATTGCTTTTATAGACAGTGATGCATATCCAAATGTGAATTGGCTAAAAAATGCCACTAAACATCTTTCCGATAAAAAAATCCACATTGTTGGCGGGCCAAATATTCCTTTTAAAAATCAAAATTATTCAGAAAAAATTAGTCATTATTGCAAAAGATCTTTTTTTGTTACTGGTCATTTAAATTATAGAAAATACATGAGTAAAAAAAGAATTTGTACCGACTGGCTTGAAGCATGTAATCTAATTATGAGAAGAAATTTTTTTTTAAAATTTGGAGGAATGAATGAAAAAAGTTATTTTCAAGAAGATCAAGAGTTTTTCGATAGATTAAGGAGAAAGATTAAAAATTTTAGGGTTCTTTTTACTCCAGATGTTTTTGTTTATCACAAGGAGCGAAAAATTTCTAAATTTTTGCTACAAAGATTATCATTTGGTACCGCTCTCTTGGAAGCGACAAAATTTAGCTCAGGTATTAAAGGTTTAATACCATCAATACCAATCGTGTCTTTTTTTATTTTTGTCGCAATTTGCTTATTAGAAATATCTTTAAATATTAAAATAATTTTCTTTTCTGCCATTTTGATGTTAATCAATTTGGCTATTTTATATGAGATAAGCAAGTACATAAAATCGGTTAAAGATATAATTTTGACAATAATAATTATAAATTTTTCAAGTTTGCTTCATATTATTGGAGGCCTTATAGCATTAATAGGACTTAGAAAATTCTTCGAAAGAAGACTTTATGTTCTTTCAAGAACAAATGTATAGTTCTTCTTTTTTCACATTGAAAAACGAATATATTGTGTTTGTTTACTAAATAATTTTTTTGAAAAATTGAAAAAATTGAAATGAAGATAAATTTTTAGTTTTATATTTTGAACAAATTTCAATAAGATCTTTTGAAACATAGTAGTTTGTTTTCCAAACGAGATTGCTGTCATAGGTATTTAAAATTTCGGAAACACAATGAACTACCACATCTAGTTTAAACTCAGCAAAAATACTATCAAGTTTGTTTTTTTGAAATCAAATCGCATTTTTCTAAATGCTAATTGTTTGCTTGAGCTTTCTTTGCTTCTATCAATTCCCAATATTGAATGGTTGGGATCTTTTTTGTAAAAAATTAACTAACTCCCACCAACAAAACCTGGGACTCCCGTAATTAGAAATTCCATCTATGCTGTTTGTATTGTTTATTTTTTGTATTAGGGATAAATATATATATGTATTTTGTTTAAAAATGAATAAAATAAAACGTAATCCCACAAGTCAAACTTGGCATAATGTTGCTAATGAGAATAATGTATGGATTAAATGGCGATTTGAAGTTTTAGTAAAATCAATGAAAAAAATTGGAATTAGTTTAAAAGAAAACTTCGAATGTCTCGACGTTGGCTGTGGCAGTAATAATTTTGCCACAAAATTTGAAGAGATTTCTAATTTTAAAATTGATCAAGTGGATATAGATCCTAAAAATTTTAAAGGAAAAAAATTGGGGCGTGGTACGGCGTTGCAGTACGATATAAATATCAGGCAAAATAGTTTAAAAAATAAATATGATATTATTTTTTTGTTAGATGTTTTAGAACACATAGAAAATGACGATGAATTTTTACAAAGTTGTTATTTTCATCTCAAAAAAGATGGTTTTTTGATCATAAACGTTCCGAGTATACCAGAACTTTTTTCAAAATATGATAACGCAGTTGGACATATTAGAAGGTACAAGAAAAGAGATATAAAAAATTTGTTAAAGAAAAATAGATATCAAATTTTTTTGATAAAATACTGGGGTTTTTTATTGATTCCATTGTTACTTTTAAGGAAAATGATGATAAATTTATCTAAACAAAATGACGAAGAAACAATAAAGAAAGGAATGGATACACAGCCAAAAATAATAATGTCTATAATTAGCATGCTGAAATATATTGAATTAAAATTCTTGAATATAAGCATTTTAGGAAGTTCCTTGGTATCAATAGTAAAAAAATGAGTATTTTTAACCTAAAACAAAAAATAAATTTAGCTAAAAATGTTATAACAAAATCTGCTCCGCTTTATGTTCAATTTTACATTACGGCCAGATGTAATTTGGCTTGCGAACAATGCAATATTATTTATGCGGATGCCAAACATCAAGAAATGAATATAGAGCAAATCAATCAAGTTGCTGAAAATCTTAAAAAAATTGGAGTTTGTATAGTTTTGTTAATAGGGGGTGAGCCATTCGTAAGAAAAGATATTAGTGAAATCGTTAAAGCGTTCACTAGCAGAAACATACATGTGAGAATGCAAACTAATGGTGTAGCTACTAGAGAACAATTGGAGGCATGCGTAAAAGCTGGAGGAAATGACATAAGTATATCTTTGGATACACTTAAACCAAGCATGCAGGATAAAATTAATGGAGGCTTTAACAAGTCTTGGGAAAAAGCTATAGAGAGCATTGCAATGGTTAGTGATATTTTTCCAGAAAATTCCACAGCATTTTTTAATAGTGTTATTATGCCAAGAAATTTTGACCATATAGAAAATGTAATAAAATTTGCAACGGAGATTGGTTGGGGAGTATCTCTGGTTCCTGTGCACGTTTCTGATCCAGCTCATCCACTTCCATATCGAACTCTCGACTATGATGGAACTATGGATTTTAAAAATCAAGACGAAAATAAGGTAAACGAATTTGTAATTAAACTTAAAGATATGAAAAAGAATTATAATCTTTATGACTCAGACGAATATCTTGATGATGTGGCAAGATTTATTTTAAAAAAGCCAATAAAATGGCGTCAAAAAAATAATGATGTTTGCGATTCACCTAATCTTTATTTAGCAATTGCACCAAGTGGTTTGTTTAAGGTTTGCTGTGATCATGAGATAGATAAACGATATTATATTTATGACAAAAATTTTCCAGAAAATTATAAAAAAAAAGAAATACATCAAAATGTCTATGAAATAACGAAAAAATGTAATGGCTGCATGTATGGAAGCTATCCCGAAGTGACAATTGCCGCAAGATACTTATCTGCTTTCGCAGAAAGGATGAAATATTTTAATTTTAAAACACCAAAATTAAAAAAAGTTAATGTCAAATACCTTCAAAATGTCGCCTCGGATATTTTAAATGAGCAGAGTACACGCATTTAAATTTTTAATTTTACATACTCTAAGTAAAAATAAGTCAAAAATTTCAAGCGATCTTTATCTTGAAATTGCTAGGTCGCTTAATACAAGACAAGAAAATGAACGCATGTTTTTAACTTGGTTATCAAAAGGCAAAAATAAAGAAATTATGGTAGATGAAAAAAAATTTAACTTCTATATCAAATCAGAATTTGATCAACCAACAGATAATAAACAAATCGATGTTAACGAAAATAAAGCAAAAGACCTAGTTTTAGAAATTATAAAACAAAGCTTACAGTAAACTTTTGTAATAATTAAATATTATATCTGAACGTGTTGTTGAAAAGATATTTTTATCCTGGGGAATAGATTTTTGTAAGAATATTTTTTTACATTTTCTAAATGGATACATGGGGTAGTCATGATGAAGCGCGTGATAGGCTGATACATCTGAAGTAAAAAAAAGTTTTTCTAATATACCTCCCTTAATTGTTCTTGATGTTGTCCTGTTATATTGAATCTTCTTATTTTTTTCTAGAACGACGTGTTGACATGTAACCTTCAATCTTACTTGAAGGCCGTATAAGGTTCCTGCAACTAAAAAGTATGTTAAATAGAAAATATAATAATTGTAAATTATTGATATACCAAAGACAATAATTTGAATAATAGTAATAATAAAAAATGCGTTATCAAATTTGAATTTACCTTTTGGTGTGTTTGATCGCGGACTGGACTCTAAGTTGGTATAATTAAGCAAAAAAAGTAAACCGTTAATTCCAATTAAATCAAAAAAAACGTTTTTCCAGAATCCCTTTTTTGTATAAACTTTAAGCGGACCTGTTTCAGGATCTTTAGGGCTAAAAAATTTTTTAAAATCATGATGCTGAAAATGTTTTTTTCGGTAATTATTAATACTTACAAAGAAAAACAAACCCACCAAATAATTTGATATGAAATCATTAATAGCCTTATTTCTGTGCGTACAATAGTGTGATCCTTCGTGAAGAAATTCTGCCAAAAATTTTTGATGTATTAAAGATATAAGGATGAATAAAGGTAAAGAAAAAATTAACTCCAAACTCTGGATTATTATATATGAGGATGAAAAAAATACTACATGGTAACCACATATCATAAGTAAATTCAGAACATTTTCTTTTTGGCTTACGTAATTATTCATATTACTAAACAGTTTATATTTTTCTAATTATCCGCACTATATTATATTATTTGAGTGGCAATCTGATAGCAAATACAAAGATCCAAATCAATAGATCTAGATCAATAATTTAAACTAAATGTATCATATATATAATTTAAACTAAATGTATCATATATATAATATTTTTACCAATTAATCATAATATAATACTAAAGAAAAATTATTTTTGTCGCAATTTGCTTATTAGAAATATCTTTTAATATTAAAATAATTTTCTTTTCTGCCATTTTGATGTTAATCAATTTGGCTATTTTATATGAGATAAGCAAGTACATAAAATTGGCCAAGGATATAATTTTGACAATAATAATTATAAATTTTTCAAGTTTGCTTCATATTATTGGAGGACTTATAACATTAATAGGACTTAGAAAATTTTTCGAAAGAAGACTTTATGTTCTTTCAAGAACAAATATATAGTTCTTCTTTTTTCACATTGAAAAACGAATATATTGTGTTTGTTTACTAAATAATTTTTTTTAATATCTTAATTAGTCCTTCTTTAGCTTTCTTCTTACTAAAAGAGTCTGGATTAAAATTTGCATTTTGAAAAGAGTGTAAATAGTTTTCTTCAAACATTTTTTCTATACTATAAATCGGGCGCCAATTTAATGTCTTTTTAATCTTGCTGGTATCCAATATAATTGAGTAGTTAAAGATTTTCTTGTGATAAGAAGTGTAAGGTACTAATCTTAAAAAAGTTGCAACTTCAAACATTAAATTACCAATTATTTTATTGAAATGAATTAATTTTGATTTTGAATTTACTTTTTTAATCAATCTTCTTAATATAAATTGAAATTCTTCATGTTCATCAGCGGCAACATTAAAAATATGTTTGCCACTACATTGTAAAAAGCATTCAATAGCTCTACAAACATCTGTAACGTGAACAAAACTTAATTTATTATTAGCCTTACCAATCAGAGGAATGTTATAATTGTCTTTTATCAAACCAAATAGTATACCAAATCTATATGATCTCTTTTTGCCCATCATGATTGGACAACGTAAAATACAAATGTCACCTGAAAAATTAGATTTTAAAAGCATTTGCTCAGTAAAATACTTAGTTTCTCCATATGTAGTTTTATATGAAGGTTTTTCATTTTCATCTATTGGTTGGTCGTAATTTTTTTGAAAAATTGAAAATGTTGAGATGAAAATAAATTTTTTAACTTTGTGTCTTGCGCTAATTTCAATAAGATCTTTTGAAGCATAGTAGTTTGTCTTCCAAACAAGATTCTTGTCATAAGTATCCAAAATTTTTGATGCACAATGAATAACTGCATCTGGTTTAAACTCATCAAAAATACTATCGAGTTTATTTGTTTCTGATATAAGATCACATTTCTTAAATATTATTTGTTCACTGTAAAGCTCTTTGCTTCTATCAATTCCCAATATTGAATGGTTGGGATCTTTTTGTAAAAAGTTAACTAACTCCTCACCAACAAAACCAGAGACTCCTGTAATTAGAAACTTCATTAATAGCGTTTGTATTGTTAATTTTTTATATTAAGGATAAATGTATATATGTATTTAGTTTAAATTTGAATATAAGTATTTTAGAAAGTTCTATGGTATCAATGTTAAGAAAATGAGTATTTTTAATCCAGAACAAAAAATAAATTTAGCTAAAAATGTTATAACGAAATCTGCTCTAATTTTATATACATTTTCACATAATGTGTATAAATCAGTAATTTTTTCTTATTGATCCTAAGACAAGATTAAAATTACCTAATGAAAAAATTTCTATTCGATAACAAAATAAACTTTCTGTTTTTATTTATTTCTTTTCTTGCGCTAGCGGCAGTGGTGGGAATGGAGAATATTTCCTTTCAAAGCACCGAGTGGCTACACAATGGAGGAGATAGCTCGATGCAACATACAGCCTGGTATTTTTTTAAAAATGATATTTGGAGATTCCCGATCGGTAGTAATCCGAATTATGGTGATGAGCTTGGAAGTTCCATTGTTTTCACCGACTCAATACCAATTTTTGCATTATTTTTTAAATTGTTTAAATTTTTTATATCAGGGAATTTTCAATATTTTTCTCTTTGGTATTTAATATGTTTTTATTTACAGCTATTTTTTTCTTTCAAAATATTAAAAAAATTTACAAATTCTGATACCTATTCTTTTATTGGATCCATTTTTTTTTTAATAGCGCCAATTCTTCTTTTTAAAATACACCTGAGTTTTTCTTTGGTGGGCCAGTGGATTTTATTATTCACTTTATACTTAGGATTAACAACTAAAGTTGACGAGACAAAATTACCATGGATCTTTATCATCATCCTGTCATTACTAATCATATACACATTCACAGTTATGATATTAGCTTCTTATTTTTTTTTAAGAATATTTAATTTAAAATTGGAAAAAGAAAGTTTTTATCAACTCTTAAAAGATTTTTTTATTATTGTACCACTATTGTTAGTAACAATATATCTAGCAGGGTATTTTGAAATACGAGTGGTAGATAGTTTGGCTCTAGGTTTTGGAGATTATAAACTAAACATATTAAATATTTTCGATCCTTCTCCTACTGGTAATAACATTTCTTTCTCTCAGTTTTTACCAGATATTAAATTATCGATAGGAGAAGAAGGAGAAGGCTTTAACTATTTTGGCCTAGGGCAAATTATGATGGTACTATTTGCATTTGTGCTTTTTTTTAATAAAAATTATAAGTCAAATCTTTTTTCTATAAAAAACAATAAAGAAATTAAGCTTTTTTTTATAATATCGCTCTTTTTAACTTTATGGGCTTTATCAAACAAAATTTCTTTTGGACCCTATACTCTCCTAGAGATACCACTCAACAAGTATATTTATGGTGTATTGAGTATAGTCAAATCAACAGGAAGACTTTTTTATATAGTAAATTATTTTTTGTTGATCATGTCCATAATAATAATTTACAAATGTTTTAGTAAAAAAAAATCTTTATTAATAATTTCTCTATTTTTAATAATTCAGATTGCGGATCTTTCAAATGGATTAAAAAATTATATCACGCTATTCACACCTTTAAAAGAAAGAGTTATTTTAAAAGATATGTTATGGGACGATCTAACCAAAAAATATAAAATTATTAAAACTACGTACCCGGTAGCTTATTCGGGATGGTTTGGTAGATTTTCTCACATAATGGAGAAAAATAAAATTGAAAAAACAAATATTGTTAAATTAGCAAGATTTAATAGAAAAGCCGCAGCAGACGCAAAATATTATATATATAATAAATCTCGTAACAAAAATTTGGCATCAGATACTATTTACGTAATCGAAAATCTATCTCATTTAAAACATTTAAAACACATATTCAAAAATAATGATGATGTTGGTTTCTTTTACAGAGACAATATTTGGGTAATGGTAAAAGGTGAAAAAGAGCGAATGAACGACAATGATAAAAAAGCATTTGATCAAATAAAACTAAAATTATTAGTAATTAATGAAAAGAAAGTTTTAAATTTTGATGAAAACGACAACTATTATGGATTTGGTTGGTCACATAATTTTCAAAAGCCCGGCATTTGGTCAGAAGGACCGGTATCCACGCTATTATTTAGAACTGAAAAAAACTATGGAGATATAAAATTAGAGTTTTCTTGCAGACCTTATATTACTAGGAAAAATAGCACTTTTGAATTAGACATATATGTAAATAATTCTTTAAATAAGAATGTGAAACTATCAAATAAAAACCAAGATGAAACGCTTAAAATTTTAATTAAAGAAAAACTTATAGAAAATAATGAAATCAAAATTGATTTTAATTTTAAAAATCTAATCTCGCCCTACGAAGTACTTGAAAGTCCTGATTCTAGAAAATTAGGTATATTAATAAAAAATATCAAAATTAGCCCAATTTAAAAATTATATTTTTTGATTTATACTTTTTTTAAAAAAATTTTTTAATACAAAAGGTTTTATATAATTATTGAAAAAATTAGACTTTCGCAAAATATCCTTTAATCTTTGCTCTAATATACTCGAACTTTTGCCAATAAATAGACTTCTTATTGTTCTGAAAATCCTCTTTGGTCTAATAATATATGAAACTAGATAAGATAAAACTAAACTAACTATTTTATAAAAATATAATTCATATCTACCCATGTATTCATTGTAGCTAATATTGGGAGGAGTTAATTTTCCAGTTGATAATGTTGCTAATGAATTAAAATACTCATCATTTAATATAATTTTTTTATTTTTTAACAAGTAATCAAACAATTCTGTGCCTGGGTATGCCTGAAAAAGATATAATGGACATTCTTCAACGCCCATGAGGATAAATCTTATGTTTTGGTATAAAGTTCTGAAGAGCTGTAACCTCGTCTCGTGAGGAAAACCAATAATTAAATTAGTTCTCACTGAGATACCTTGTTTCACTGCATATTTAACTGATTCTTCCATTCTAGGAAGTTTTATTTTTTTCTTTATTAACTCTAAAGTTTTTGGGGATCCGCTTTCTGCAGCATAAACCAAATATTTTAAATTTGCCTTTGATAAGGATTTAATAGCTTCGAGGTTAAGTGCTTCACTCCTTGTTCCTGTTGGAAGAGTCCATTCTAAATTTATTTCATTTTCTGTTAAAGCTTTACAAAAAGAAGCTACCCAATTTTTTTTCACAACCGCTGTTAAATCATGAAATTGTAACCCCGTAATTTTATACCTTTTAATGTAATATTTAATTTCATTGATAAGATCATCTATTTCTCGAATAAAATATCTTCTTCCGAACATAAGTGGATTGGAACAAAAAGTGCATTCATATGGACATCCTCTTGATGCCATTATTGGCATATTTCTGCCAGATCCGGGACCAAAACTAATCGCGTTATCTAAATAGGGCTCAATTGGAAATATGCTCCAATCGGGCCAGTTAATATTATCAATATATCTGATTCTTTGTCTTGGAGTAGATTTTTTAAATTTATTATTTTTTAAATAAGCTAAACCTGGAACATTATTAATATCATTATTTTCTTTACTTTTTTTAATTATTTCAGACCAAGTGTCTTCGCCTTCTCCAAGACTAATATAATCAATTGCTTTACAATCACGTAAACAATGCTCGGGAAGTGCTGTTACATGTTCGCCACCTATAACAATGATTGCTTTAGGAAAATTCTCTTTTATTAATTTGATACAACCTTTTATATACACCCATTCGTGAGAAAACATTACGGAAATTCCAATAATTTTTGTCTTTGGATCAATTAATTGGATTACCTCGTTTATATCAATGCCATTTCCTCGAAGATTGTATTCCGGTAATTTAAAAATTTTATTTAAATTTCTTCCTTGTGCATCGATACCTTTTACTTCTATGTTCTGACTTCTGCACGCGCCTGCTATATAAGCTAGCCCAAAAGGTGGGGTCGGTTCATTGCCAACACTGCCGTCAACAGAAATATTCGCAAGCCTAATTAATGTAACTATCATATTATAATAATAACGTATTATATCATAACGATCAAAATTGAAAAATATTTATTTGTATCTTTAAAGTTAAGATTTAAAAAAAAAATTTTTAATAAAAAAAGCAATAATTAGAAGAATGCCAAAGCCAGCGATAGGTAAGTAAATCTCTGGAGAAAGAAAAACTGATAAAAAACTAATTTCAGCATTTTGATCGATAATATTTTCAATTCCACTTCCAAGTGCCACTGTAACAAATGTTGTGGGAATTATTCCTATAAAAGTAGCAATAATATAATTTTTAACGGACATATTAAAAATAGCTGGTAAAACATTTTGAATAGGAAAAGGAGTGCCTCCTCCTCCAGCAAATCTAAAACACATGAAATATATAGTTTCATTTCTTT
>Ga0208641_1000783_pt1 | contig 17714 bp, 23 predicted proteins | sample ETN02SmetaG_2_FD_185789 | JGI IMG/M metagenome (GOLD analysis project Ga0208641, IMG submission 185789) | Marine microbial and viral communities from oxygen minimum zone, Eastern Pacific Ocean - ETNP2014F10-02SV253 (SPAdes) (version 2) | ecosystem: Environmental > Aquatic > Marine > Oceanic ... | reverse complement strand
TACTTCCTTCCCTCTTAATTCATACAAAAGGTGTTTATAAATTGGAAGGCCACCCAAGTCTAAAAAGTTTTTATTTGGAAGCCTTTCAGAATGTTCTTTAATAATAGTAAAAAATTTCATTCTTCAATAAATGTAACAATTAACTCTCTGGCTTTTAACTTGACTTTCTCTCCATCTCCTGGGTCTAATTCTACAAATACAATTGATTGCCATTTTCCTAAAACAATTCGTCCCTCTGCAACTGGAATCGTTTCTGAAGTATTAAAAAATAAACTTCTCATATGAGCAAATCCATTTATCCTCTCATCTTGATCGACATCCTCTCTCAAAGAAATCAAATCATGTAAATATCTTCTATTTTCTGGTTTATCTTTTGGTGTATATTTATCTAACCAAAAACGAATATCTGCATATGATAAAATTTCATTTTCTAATACTCTTACGCAACCTGTAGTGTGGGTTGAAAAAATATGTACCAATCCACTCTTTGCCCAATCCCTCGCCATATTTTGAACCGTTCCAGTAATGTCTGTGAATAATTTAAATGTCTCTATATTAATTACTTTCTTCATTTATTATCTCCTTGTAATCTCTATATTCTAAATCTGAATGTGCGTTTGTTGGAGAACAATTAAATACTTCAATTCCCCTTTTATTTAATTTTTCTCTTAATACTCCATAGTGAACATTTGGTCTTTTTGCACCATGCTTTCTAATATTGTAACCAATTCTAGTATCAATATGGTCTCTTCCTGTTTCAACAAAATGATCAAATCCACCATCACATCCAAGTAAATATATCTTTTTAAATCCTAAATATACTGCCGTAGAAAATGCCAAATCATTAATCACACCACCACCATAAGTACTAAATGTATTTAAATCATCATCAATGTAAAAATTCTCCCTTACAAACTCAGTTGATTTTTCAAAGGGAAGTTCAGTTCCATCTGCTAAGTGATTGTGCCATCCACTCTTTTCATAATGATAAACAAATCTTACATTATTATTATGTTGATTTAATAGATTGATATGTTCGAGAAGTTGCGGTGGCAAATGACAAGTAGAACCTGCTGACCTATCACAAGTATCCATTTTACATCCACCACATAAAACATAATCGCTGTCTTTCATTTCTGGGATAAAAATTAAATCAGCAATTTCATTAATATGTAATGTATCTCCCATTACTAATACATTTGGAATTAATTTTCTCGTATGTATAGAACCAGCATCTGATGAAAAAACATCCACTAAAAGTATAGAATTAACTCCAATTGTTATTTCATTTTTAAGTGGTTCTAAATCTATTTGTGCAAGACTCGGTCCCGTTCCTAAAATGAAACACCTATTTTTATCTTCATATTGATTTTTACTTAACATTACAAATTTTTATTATCCTTACATATTATATATTTACCATCTTTAACTTTATCAATTGAAGGAAACTCTGGATCTTCAATTAACTCTACTATATCAAAATAATTTTTTAGCTTATCCATAAATGGTGTAGTAACATCTGGATGATTATACCCACCACTATGATGAAAATTAATTAAAAGATATGCATTTTTACTTTTTCCTATCACATTATCAATATAAAATTCTTGTCCAGGAATATCAAATTCTGATATACAATATTCACTTATGCATATATCATATTCTTTATCAACATCTATATTTTCTGAATCATAAAAATAAACTACTCGTACTGGTGTATCAGGATCGTCTTTATCAAATCCCAATATTTCTAAATATTTTCTTTGTAATCGAACTACTGATGGTAAATCAATTAAAGTATAAGATTTAAAATCAACAACACAAGATATAACTTTACATAAACCACCATAACCACCACCAATTTCCACAAATGTCATATTATCTAACTCGGTTGAAAAGTGTTTTCTTATAAAAGCTAAAGACATAATATATCGTAATGTATTTGCAGATATCTTGCCTAATTTACCAAAATCTTTTAATATTGGATCTCCACATTTATCATTCTCTCTAAATTTATCAATATAATCAAACAATTCTGGGTCTATTTCATTAATTGCTTTTACATAATCCTCACCTTTAGTTCCAGCCGTTGACATTCCTACAATTCGTGTAAATTCAGATTCAGCTTCACCTTTAAACCCAGATATTCCAAATTCAAGAGCAGTACTAGCGAGAATTCTATCACACTCTGCTTCAAAATTTTCTTGATGAGAATTTGGCCAGACCCCCCCAAATGCAACTAATCCTTTATGCTCCATTTCGTTTCTCCTTTGTAAAAGTGTCCAAATCTTCTGGAGTTCCTAAACCCCACATTTGTTTTCTATCAATGTGATATGTCTTAATTTTCTTTCCATCTGCTATAGCTTCATTATATACTGGACAAACATAAAATTCATTGTTAGTTCTTATATCCTTTTCTATCATTTGTTTGGCATACTTCACATAATCCGAGCCGCGAGTCCAAAAATATAAACCAACTGTTGCTACATCACTAATAGGGTCTTTCTCTGCAACACGTTCAACAAATCCACTGTCATCCAGTTTCGCAAAACTCCATTTAGGGTGTGTTGCTGTAAATGTTAATATCCCACCATCTATATCATCTGCTATCATAGAATACATAAACTCGTTACTGTTCCAATCAAGATATTGGTCTGAATTTGCTAATAAGAGTGGTTCATCATTATCAATATACTCTTCTGCCAATAAAGTAGTGCAGGCTGCTCCCTCTGTTAATTCTTCAACTTGTACAACTTCGCAATTCGGTGATACAAGATTCAACATATGTTTGAGATTGTATTTCTCATAATGTTCTTTCTGAACTACAAAAACATGCTTAGCTTCTATGTTCAAATTTTCAACTACAAGTTGAATCATAGGTTTTCCAGAAACATCAATTAACGGTTTTGGAAAAGTATATCCTACTTCTTCAAATCTCTTTCCGGCACCAGCCATCGGTATAAGTACATTCATATTACCCCCTTGCCATTTTGGTTTAATTTCTTCTTCTCTGTCTGCTTCATTTACAACTCTTCTAACTTTCTCATAAGAAACATCATCAGTATCTTCTACCGCGCAAAGAACTGCTCCAGACGCAGTAGCAGATTTTCTACCCACATCTGAATCTTCAACAATAACCGTTTCATTTGGATTCACCTCCGCTTTTATCATACACTTCAAATACATTTCCGTGTTTGGTTTTGGATTTTTTACATCTTGGTTAGAATAGAAAAATTCAATATAATCAATTAACCCTTTTCTAACCAACATCATCTTACAAGACTCTCGAATAGAGTTTGAAGCTACACAAATTCTGTATCCCTCTGACTTAAACCTTCTAAGAATACCTCTCATTTTTTCGTCATAAGTCATTTCTTCATCTATGATTTTACGAGTCATTTCTTGTTTCAACTTCCAAACTTCATCGTGCAATTCTTTTGGAAGGCCTTTTTTCTTACTCAGCATGTTGAGTTTCTTATTAGTAGGTAATCCATCATAAGTAGATAAGTGTTCTTCTCTTTTTATAACATATTCTTCACCGATACTTTTTAAAGCTCTATTAAGTGCCTCGTAATGTAACTCTCTTGCATCAACTAACACTCCATCTAAATCAAAAATTATAAGTTTAATCATTAAACATATCTCGCTGATAGTTTCTTGTCTTTAAGACACTTAACTTTAGAATGTGTATTCATTACATATTGATATTTATCTCGGATTCGATTTGACCACTCTACATCTTCAGCCTCACCCCAATCTAAATCTTCATTTAATGGTTCTTCTTCCATAACTCTTTTCTTCGAAACCCAATAATTTCCTGAGATATACATATAATGAGTTTTATTGTAATCATACGATGGTAATGCAATATTATGAACTCCATCAGGATAACACAATTCAGGATCGTCCCATGCACACCAATCTCTGAATCTACTTCCATCTGAATTTTCTACTACATTCATACAAATATCCCAATCATTTCCAAACTTTACATATCCTTCATACCAACCATCACACAATGCCATATAATCATGCAAATATACAACATTTTCAAACTTGGCAAACTTAGTTATTAAATTCTTTTTTGCGGTATATTTACCTGAACTCTCATCAAATGGAACGTGAGTTACATTTTCTCCTTCAACTTCTTCTCCACCAACAATAACAACTTCAAATTTACTTTTGTCTATATATTGATCTTGAATAGATTTAAAAACTTCATTAAGTAAATCAAAACTATTTCCACCTGTTATTATTCCAAGAGTAAACTCCACTATATAATTCCTTTAATTTGCATTTCTTTTAATGTGGTTGGGTCTAAAGATTTATCATAATCATTAACAAAAGTAAAATCAAACTTACTTGTATCTCCCTTTCTTATTGCCTGTGCATGTTTTATAGCATGTCTATCTTCTGTTGACAAAATCAAATATCCATCATTCAAAGCGGCCTCCGAACCTTCTAATTCAAATTCCCAGGGTGTTATTCCTGGTAACAAATACCTGAGCATATATTCTTTACTCCACACGGAAAACTGAGTAGATATTCTATATTCTGCCGTAGGAGTTTTATTGATGACTTTAATTTCATTCTTAGTTTCAAATGGCTCATATTGTTTTCCATGAATATACTGAATATCATTTGTTAAACCAATTCTTCCTATTTTAGATGTTTTTCCAGTTAATATTGAAAATGTTTCGTGTCCTATATAAGAAAATAAAACCGATAATACATCAAAATCTACAGGGTCCATTATAAAATGGTCTTCCATACAATAAATAAAATATTCATCGTCTATTGATTCAAAAAACTGTCTTAAATCTATAGCCCATTCTTCTACTGGACCTTGCTCTTCTCTTAAGGAAACAAATTTAAAATTATTATTCAGTTCAATATCTGGTGGTCTGTATCCCAAAATAGTAACATTCTGATCTTCACCCCAAAATTTATTGAATAAAAACTGAAATGGTTTTATAGCATGTAAATGGCCATCTGATGTTGAAACATAGATATTTAAATCATTCATAATACAACAACCTTATCATATCTATCTCTCCAAACTTCAACTTCCGAATAATCATAATCCTTTAACCGAAAATTGATCCAGTCTCCGAAATATGGTCTTAAATAATCTTGAACTCCAGCAAGTGCACAAATTCCACTTCCAATTTCAAAGAACACAGCATCCGTATATTTCTTAAATCTATATAGTAAAGCAGAATGTACCAATCCAATTCCCACCAAGAAAATATCACTTGTAGATTCTATCAGTTGGTTTGAAATATCTTCCTCTATTTCATCAACTTTATTACATGCAAACTTTTGTGGTATTCCAATATAATCATTAAACCTTTCAACTCCAATATAATCCCTATATACATTAAAGTTCATTAAATTTTTAATAATATTAAGTTTGGTATCGGCTCCAATCAACCCCACTTTACCATTAAAATTACTAAATATCCATCTGTTCGCAACCAATCCATATATGAACTCCGAATGAAAATGTATCGGAGAATGTGGCCACAACTCTTTAAACATCTGTTTATTTTCTGGATATATATCAACCGAAAAATAATCATTCTTGAGAACTCCATTATAAAACTCATTAAAATCAACATTATTATAGTTTTCTACATCTCTTCTTCCTGGCTCAGAACTCCCAAGTTGTGTATTTCTGAAAAAATGATAATCTCCATCTCCGAACTTATAAAAACTTTTACAAGACTTTTCATCTACTTCCTTTTCCAATACATACTTCATATTTTCTAAATTTCGTTGAAAATCTGGATCTGTATTTGGAATTTCAAAACAAGCATGATGGTCTAAATTAACAGTTCCTTCTATTTTATATTGGTCTAAATACATCAACTCTCCCTTATAATTGATAGTCCTGGAAACCTATCATCTAAAATCTCATATCCAATTTCATCCTTTAATGGAAAAATTGGAGTTTTATCATATTTTATCATCCAATCTACCTTATCTCTTTCTTCCGTCCCACCTTCAAATAATATTGGTCCTGTATTCTTCCATTCAGCCACAGTTTTATATACCAATTCAATAATATCTCCTGTATTAGAAACATCTAAATGCATTAAATCAAATTCCTCTGGGGTTTTTAACCAATCTTCTAGCCCCATCATTTTCACAGTTATATATTGAACTACTCCGTGATCAGAAGCATTATTCACCACCTGTTTCATAGTAGAACTATTATAATCATAATTTCCAAATAAATCATATGCATAAACAAGACCGCCATTATTTAAATCCCTTATTGCCTGTGCCATACAGATAATAGAATATCCGTCTAATACTCCAATCTCTACTATCTTAATCGGTTTGTATTCTAAAACAATATCATAAATAGTTTTGCCTATATTATTTTTTTTATATGAAGAATATACATTTGGTTCTTTATACATTTACCAACCCTTTTTTATACAATTCACTATATATTCCCTATCTTCTTCTGTAACCCACCACCCAACGGGAATGGAAACTGTCTTTGGAATGACTTTATCCAAAACTGGCAATTGACTTCTAAATTCACTTACACAACTATGAATATCATTTCTTTCGTGTACCTGACTGGTCACTATTCCCCAATCTTTCATACACCTCATAAAATCATCTTTTCTTTCAACTAACATACTGTATATCCAATATGAGGCCTGTCTGTCTTTTTTATAATTCAATAAAGTAACTCCATCAACTCCCTTTAGTTCTTTATCGTAATACTTTGCGTTATCTCTGTATGTAGCAAGTATCTGTTTCATATGTTTCAAGTTTTCAATTCCAACAGCAGAATTAACATCACTTATATTAAACTTAAATCCCCACTCTGGAATATCAGTCTCACATCTAAAATCCTGCCTGTTACTTTCTCTGTCTATTCCATACCACCTCAGAAGTTTGGCTCGTCTATATAACTCAAGATGTGGAAGAACCAAAAGACCACCTTCAATAGAAGTTAAATGTTTAATTGCACCAAAACTATAAGTGCATATATTTCCGTGATTTCCTAACTTTTTTCTCTTATAAGTGGCTCCAAATGCATGAGCACAATCTTCAATAACCGCCGGTTTAAATCCATACATCTTTTTAGCGTGTTCTTGAATTTTTCTAAGTTTATCTAAATCGACTGGGTATCCTGCCCAATGAACTACCATAATCACTTTTGTCTTTGGAGTTACTTTACGTGCAAGGTCATCCAAATCCATATTTAGAGTTGTCGGGTCAATATCAACCCATTTTATTTTCAAGTTATTTGCTAGTGTTGGAAAATTGGTTGCTGTACAACTTAATGGCGGAGATAACACTTCATCTCCATCTTGTATACCTGGCCACTTATGATGTTCATTATTATAATATGTTTCAAATGGTTTCTTCAATAAATGAATTGCTAGATGTTCAGCTGATGTAGCCGTATTGACCAATAATACTAGATCATTGGAAAGAAACCCTTTCAACTCATCTTCAAATTCTACTGACTTAGGACCTTGACCTATATAGCCAGAATATAAAACTTCTTTGGCTACATCACCTGCCGTATCTGACATAAAAACTTTAAATAATGGTATTTCGTTTTTCATTTTAACTTCAATTCATTTCAACGTTAACTGACGTATCATTACTTCCGTAAAATTTGAATTTTTTTGGTACATCCCTTACTAGATCGTAAACCATATTTAATTTCTCTCTATAGAAATTCTGTGTCCAACCATCATTGTGTGCACTTGATGCCTGAATTCTCCACTCTTGTATTGTTGAAAAAACAGTAGCTACTGTGCATGCTCCTGATTCATCTTCAAATTCATTTTTACTTCTCATGATATTGCTCTCCCTTTTAGTTTCTCCCAATCTTTCTCGGGTCTTACTTTTAAATTAGTCTCCCATACTCCATTTAATGTATCCATATCTAATCCCAATGATTCTCCAAAATTGATAATTGCCTGAATGTCTTTTGGAAAACAACTACCTCCAAATCCTAACTTGCCATCTGGTCCTGGTATATTCATATGAGAATGTCCAACTCTACCATCTCTGACAAATCCGTCAAGTGCCATCTCCCAATCTACTCCACACTTGTCTGCTATTAATTTCATTTCATTTAGAAAAGATACTTTAGTTGCAAAGAAACAGTTGTTCATATATTTTATCAATTCTGCTGTTTCATAGTTAGTTAAAATTATAGGAACTGATTCTCCAAATCTCCACTGAAACAGTTTTGATACTTCTTTCGCTGAGTGATTTGCTGCTTTACCAGATCCCCCAATAATAAATCTTGACTGGTTTATGAAATCATATTTAGCAGACCTTTCAGTTAAAAACTCAGGATTAAATACAATATTCAATTTAGGAAATTTGTTCTGTAATTTTCTCGTTGTTCCTGGCACTACTGTTGACCTTAATAATATAACATTATCTCTACTTTCATTACATTTATCTATACTTTCAACTGCCTCATATACAATATCCAAACAAACAGAACCATCCTCTTTAGCTGGAGTTGGAACTGAAAGGAATATAAATTTAGATTCATTCACCGTTTCCGATAATGAATTCAAACTCTTGGTTGGATCTACATCATATATTCTAACTTCGGCATCACACCCTGTTTGGGCTGAAAATCCGAACTCTACCGCAGAACCAACAAATCCCCTACCTATAATTCCTATTTTTGTACGCTCTTCAAGGTAGTCTTTATCTCTCATTTCCAAATAATTATCATTAGGGTCATAATGACTTTTCTTCATCTTCCCACCCGGTTATAAAACTTCTTAAATTCTTGAAATAGTTCATCCACAGGAGAATCATATAATTGTCCCATTGGATACTTGTTAAATATTCTAACATTTTTATGATTGTCCGTCAACTTTCTCTGCCACTCAAAGTTCAACCTATTTCCATTGTCCTCTGACTGCTGAGTAAACACTGGAGTATTAGCAAAAAATGTCAATGTAACTGCGCCTGTCGCTCCATATATACTACACTTAGTATTCTTTAACAATGCCAACTGATAATCAACAGAATCTTCACCTTCAGATACAAATGATTTCAAATATGGATTTTGTTTCATATCCAATGAGCCTGGGTAAAGTCCCCGTCTTGGTATTCCAAACAAGGCAACATTTAATTTCATTTCATTAATAATTCTATCTATAAAAACTTCCCAATGATCGGGATTCCAATCTTCTCCGTCAGATGAAAAATTTCCACTTTCATCTTCATCTCTTCTATACCTTGACCTTGCATTTATAGCTATTGTATCTCTATCATTATCAAATCTCTGCTGAAGTTCTGTTTTTACTCTCATATCAACTTCTTCAGTTGGAGAAAGGTGTTTATATTCCCCAATCGGGTTCTGTGCTCGACCTCTGTTAAAATCAATCGGATTGTCCATTGGAGTATAAGTTTTAACCATATATAATTTCTGTTTATAACTATTTACTATGTCTTCATAAAACGACCAAATATTTCGTGGCATCTGAATTCCGCTTCTCTCATCATCTTCATTTCTTACTAAATAACAATCTGGAGAATCTATACTGTCGTGTAATTCTTGTGTAAACGGAATATACTCATCAACAAAATCTTTATATATTCCACTCCTACCAATATAACCAACATGAATTGCTTTGTAAGCCTGATACTTAGTATTTCTTAATAGACGGATTTCAGGAGCCCACCAACTTATTTCAAATGTGAATTCTCCTACCCAAGGTCCAAAAACTATAATGTTAGGATTCAACTTCAACTCCTTCTGTCTCTGACAAAATATTATATAAGTGTTGTGCTGTTTTTTCTGGTTTTGCTTCCTCAACAAATTTCCATCTCATACCTTCAACTAAATGACCTTGTAATGAGTCATAATTATCTAAAACATAATCTATTTTTTCTATAAGATTAGACCAATCATATTTTACAGCTATATATGTCTCGTCATCTACATATATGTCTGGAGTTGTATTAATGTAACTCATATCTGGTTTCATTAAAACTGAACCTAACATTGCTGCTTCAATATCTCTCACTGCTGCTTCTCCATATCCTAATGGTGCCATAATAATTTTTGAATTGTACATATTTTGCATATATTCTTGTTGTGAAATTCTTTTACCATCTACAAGTTTTGCCACTTTATAATTGGTATTTTCTAATTTATCTAAAAGAGCTTTTCTATGAGGATCATAATAATCAGTCTGACAAAGTTCGTGTTCATAAACAGGTTCTTCAGTTGGATATCCAAACATACAAGATACATCATAAGGTTTATTTGGAGTATAATCCTGCCAATTTGGATTGACCGTATTCAACCAATTGACTCCAGACAATTTCATCTTATCCTTTAAACTGTCAATATCATCTACTGAATAATTTCCCTCTCCCCAATATATTCTACCATTTGCATATTTGTTCTTGTATAAAGAGAAGTCCTTTAAATAACAGTTCTTTAAAAAAAAGAGAGCCTTAGACTCTCTAAATACATCAACTGTTCCAATAAGAGAAGTCGCATCTTGTCCATCTACAATAAAATAGTCATTGCCAAGCGTACTAAGAAATTCTAACCCCATTTCAATAGATTTCTCTAATGAAACTTTCTTGTCAATTATACTTGCTTGTCCAACAAAGATAAAATCACAATCATCAGAGTGAGTTAATTCAATTCCTATGTCCCTTAATTGATCCTGAATTAAAATATACGGTCTGAAAGTTGTTTCATTTCTATGTTTATCTAATTCAGCCAGTTTAATCTTAATCATAATGAAAAATTTACTTCAAAAAACTCCTTACATTTTTTAACATCTCCGCTCAGAAAGTTTTCCTCTAAAAGTTTTAATCCTTCTCGAACTACTTCTTTAACTAAATTAGCGTGATAATCATTTTCATGTCCATCATAACTTAATTCAATACCATCTTTATTTTTATACTTCGTCATTTGTAAAGCTCCCTATAAAACTTTATTGTTTTGTCCAGTCCATCATCTACCATAGTTTTTGGATTCCAATTAATATCATTTTTAATTTTAGTACAATCTGAATATTGATGAGTTATTTCTGGAAAATCTTTTTCAAGATATGATATTTCAAGACTCGGATTTATTTTATCTATTAACTTTTGAACTAATTCTCCAATTGTTAATCTTTCTCCACTTCCAATATTATAAACATTTCCTTTTACTGTATTTATATTTTCAATTAACGAAAAGTAAGCATCAGCCGCATCTTCAACATATAAAAATTCCCTTATTACTGCTTCACTTCCTTTCCAAACCATAGGAGATTTTCCTATCAAAATTTTCCGTATATTATTTGGTATTACTCGACTGAGATTGTTATCACCTGGTCCATATAAATTTGTGCAACGTGTTACTACAATTGGAACTCCACAATTATTTGCATATGCTCTTGCAACTAAATCTACACACGATTTAGATACTTCATATATTGCTTTCCCATTTAAAGGGGTTTCTTCACGGTATGGTAACTCTCCTACACCATACGCTGTAACTGAACTACTAACCGCAATTGCTTCTACATTACTATAAAGTCTACAAGCTTCAAGTACATTTATAGTTCCATTAATATTAACATCAAATGCCAATTTAGCATCTCTCTGACATTTTCTAACTTCTGACTGAGCTCCAAGATGAAAAACTGTATCGAATTCGTAGTCATTAAAAAGAAGTTTAAGAAATTCAAAATCTCTAATATCACCTTGAACAAAATTGATTTTATTTGATTTCACTCCCAATAAATGTAGAGCAGTATTGGTTCTAATCCTAGTAGTAGGAATAATAATGGTCTCTACATCTCGAAGTGGGCTCTGGTCTAATTTCAATAACCTCTTCGTTAAATTTGCCCCTAAAAATCCAGTACCTCCTGTAACCAATACATTTTTCATTATCTATTTTTCTCTGCTATTTCAGTGTAAAGTTCATTTTGGGATTCTTGTTTGTCTATAACCTTTGGATGATATATACTAAATTCTTCCTGTGGTGGTAAATGTGCATAAGATTTAGGACCTGTAACATATTCATGAACTGGTCTTATCCATTTAATATGAGAAACGTGTTTGTAAATTCTAGCTTGATAATCTGGATAATTAATCCATCCTTTATCATTAACTCTCCATCCCCACTGTTGTATATGCTTTTCTGTCAAACCTTCCACAGTATTAACTCTTGGCACCCAAATCAATTCAACTTCATTTTCAAGTAATTCGTGTACATTGTCAATCAAAAATTCGTGAGGTACTTCATCAGCATCAAAACTGAAAATATAATCCCCCCTACATAATGAATTTGCATAATTGTGTTGGGCTGCAAAATCTTTCTTTAACTTTCTTTGATAATACCTAAAATCGTCTCTTTCTGAATATAAATAAAGAATCTCTCTTGTTGGCTTTTTAGAATAATCATCTACCACAACTATTTCATCATCTTCTTTTTTATGTTCAAAGACAAATTCTAATAGTTTAGATAAACTATCGGTTTCATTGTGAGTAAGTATTGTATATGAAATTTTCATTCATTTAAACCTATTTCAGGATCTCCAGAACCAACATTTTTCCATAATTTATTTCCTGTTAATTTTTCATGTCGTTGATTTTCTAACATCATTATTTTATCTTTTGGAAGTTTTATTGGTTCATAAAAACAAGAGTTCTTTTTTGCTACTTCCCATAAATAAGTTCTATATTCTGCTTTTTTTCCAACTGGAGTTCGTTGCAACATTTTATACAATTTTTCTGTTGCTCCATATGTTCCAATAAAAGTTGGATTAATTTCTACTGAATAAATTTCATTTTTTAAAGACCTTATAGAGATCCACCCCAATTCTCTTAACAACTGCCAAGCTTGGTTTTTATTCGTAAAAATACTTCTATTAGATTCTTCTAATTTAAGAGTATTTATATAGAATTTTTTAGTTCCATCTTTTAAAGCCTTTGGAAATTTTGGATTTAGTACTAGAACGGTATGAGTTCTCAGTGGTTTGGATTTATCAGTTGGTTGATACCTAAAAGAAATAACATCACCCGCCTGAATTTTGTTCCAAGTTGTAGCCAATTTTGCCACTAGTTCTTCTCCATTTTAACTTGTGTATTTGATCTTAGAAAGTCATTTAAAGCACTATCCTCACCACCAACTTCTCTCGCTATTCCCATTGCTTTACACGCCTGAAGAAACTCTAATCGTCCAAATATTTCAGCATTATCAACATCAAGTTTGGTTTCATAATATTCTCCTGGTTTGTCTGGAATACGATATTTCATCTCTTCATCTTTACCAACATCAACTACTCTAGCATACTTCCACTTCCAATCTTCAAGTGTCCCTTCTGGATAAATTATTCCAAGTTTACCCATATTGATTACAGAAGGAAACCAATATATTTCTCGTACAGTATCAAATACTTTTAAATCCTTAATCAATTCAGATGTAGTTTTTAATAGTGCTGCTAACTTTTCAGACTCTTCTGTAAAAAGAGAATTAGAAGTATAACCACACGTGAAACATAAATAACTTTCTATATTTTGTTCTGTAGTTTGAAACGCTGTGTGCATATTACAAACAGGACAACTAATTTTAATTTCCATATCTAATCCTTATCTTATTATATTCTGTACCACCAGTAATCCACATAGTATTGACCCATAAAATACTATTAGTACTATTATAGCTGACAAAGCTTCCCACCAATCAACTTTTTTATTTCTATTTATATCTGGTATTGGAAAGAGTATTTCATACCAATCTATTTTTTTATTTCTATCCCAATCGAAAATAGATATTAACTTTTTCTTTAATGATTCTTTCATAACTACACTCTTTTTAATTTTGGTAGTTTAATTCCACTTGTTGTTTTCCCTGTCTTCTTTAACTTGGGAAGATTAAGCTTCACTTCCTTCGGAAACTCTGGAACATAATCATTCAAGATTTTCTCAAATTTTTTAGTCATAGCCTTTAATGAAAAGTTACCTCTATTCGCAACAGCTAGTTTCTTTGCGTTAAGTCTGTATTTCTTATAATTCTTATAAACTTCAAATAATATTTTAGATGCATATGGATAATTAACACTAAACCATTTCGACTTTTCTACCATAAAATCTTCATTAAGTGCTGATTTATGAACCTCAGTCAACTCACCTGGTAAAAGAATAGCCAAATCCTTTGATAGAAAATCTAAATGTCCACTCCAATTAGACGCCATTACTGGTTTTTCACTTAAAGTTGCTTCCAACAATGGCCTCCCAAATCCTTCTCCCTTTGTAAATGAAGTATGAACTTTAACTTTAGGGTGGTTATATAATCCATTCATTTCTTCATCAGTTAAATCGCCGTGTAAAAGATAAATACTAGGTAAATCACCCTTAACTGTAACTTTGATTTGTTCTATTTTATTCAAAATATCTTCTCTATCCAAAACTGAAAAACTGGCCCCACTTGTCTTTAGTAATAGTGCTGGTTGTTTTGATTTATTCTTAAATGTTTCCAAGAACGTCTTTATCAACATACCAACATCTTTTCTATCTTGTCCTAATGTTCCATTTAACCAATGTCCAACATATAAAAACACAAAATCCTCTGGTATTTTATCCAACTCAGTAACCAACTCCTTAGAAAATTCATCAGTCTTTTTATAAATATTAGTATCTGTTCCTTCAAACAAAACTTCAATGGGCTTTTGACAAGTTAAATCTCCAACTTTTTGATTTGTTTCTTTATCTCGTTGTTCATACGATGTTGATTCCAAAACTTCTTTAGTAAACTTAGATGGAACTATAACTAAATCCATTCTATTCATACCTTCAATCCACTGCGGAATACATATATTAGTTTCTATTCCAGCTGTAATTCCGATATTGTATTTTCCTATTGGACCGAATTCATTTGGAATTACAATGTGAATATGAATGTCAGGTTGTTTAGGTAAATTAGGATTCTCTAATAATCTATCAATAATAACTTTATCATTAGGATCCTTTTTGTTCAAAGCATTCATCGGTGTAGCTCCCCACCTGACCGGGAAAATCTTTATATCATACTTATCCATTGCAATTAATGAACGAACAATATCTCTACTGTGTGAACCATAACCACTTCTCGTAGCAACTGGTGCTGTAACTAAAACTAACGGTTTATCACTCATATTATCTCCTGTGTTCCAAATAAGGTAAACCTTTTTCTCGGCTTCCATTTATCAAATACTCTGTCCATATCAGCTTTAAATCTCCTACACATTTCTCCAACTGATTGTCCGACTTTTGGATCCATTACAAATTCTCTTGCAAGTGCTCCACACCGTTCTCTTTCTTCTATTGATGTATCATACCATTCTTTAAGTCTATCCGCTACATCATCAAATCTACACCTGTCATCAAAAATGTATGGTGTTGGAACTGAACCTACAAGAGATCTATTTGAAGGCCAAACTGGCTTTACCCAATCTCCGTGAGTTAAATCTGGATTATTCTTCCACTTTCTATCATCGTGTAAAGAATGGATTTCACTATAATGTTTCTCTAATAACAATTCACCTTTCAATCTAAAACCACATTGGTCTTGTGGTCCACCTGTAACATTCAATATAGTTGGAGTTTCTGCCATATGAGATTCTGCAGGACTTAATCCAAATCCTTCATTAGATGAAATTAACATAGTAACATCTGCCATATTATAAAGAAAATTCATATGTTTATTATCTAACTTATCTTCCGAAAAGAAAACTTTATAATCAGAACACACAGCAGAAACAAGTGCAGGTAAATCAGTTCCATTTTCATCAACAGGCTGAGTGTGCATAACTAATGCACATTTGTCTGCATCTTCTTTTGGTAACATATCACAAAATGTTTTATAAGCTAATACTACATCACCTGGTACTTTTCTACGAATATTTCTACTATTATAAAGTACTATAAACTCTATATCTTTATCAGCCAACCCAGCTCTAAATGATTTAAGTTCTCCCCATTCTTCGTGTAATGAAGTAATTGGATAAAACGATTCAGTATTACATCCATGTGGAACATAAGTAACTTGCCAATCTTCATATTCTGTTCTAACATTTTTTACAATATTTACTGTCTGTCTCGAAATATTCATAAGAAGGTCTACAGAATCATAAAAATTACGATTGTACATAGGATAGGGTAAATCATCCCAGATGTTATAATAAAAGATAGGAATATGTTGTCTAACTTCATGTTCCATTTGAAATAACCATCCCCAGAATCTGGGGTCAGTATAAATAAGAAGTGCATCAACTTGATGCCTTACAATTAAATCTCTTACTATTTCTTGATTTCCATAACCACTAGTTGGATATATTGTCAGTTCTGCATCTTCTACCCCTGTTTCTTCTCTAACAGATTCAGACATATCAACAATCTTACCAGCCTCTGGATGTTTGATTGCACCACCGATTTGAACCCAATTATAATGCTGTAATGTACCTAAAACTATTTCCCGCGACATTGTACCTACTCCTGATGACATTCTTAAATCATCTGAGAGTAACATAATTGTTCTCTTAGCCATAAAACCTCTCTATTTAATCATTTAGTAACTGTTTCTTATCTTTATCTTTTTTAATACTATCTTCTATAACCTTTAATCGTTTATCCATCTTAATCAAAAGATCATAAATTTTGTCAAGTACCCTTAATGTTGGTAAACCATTCATTAAAATTGACTCCCACTTATTTGTAAATTATCATATGAATCTATTTTAGATTTAAATTTTTCATCTTCAACATATAGATTCATTGAACGATTTACAAGTTTTTGCAAAGTAAATTCATCTCTTAAACAAATTTCCTTAAACTTTTTATATAAGTCCTCTAATATCTTTACCGTTGTTAATTTAGTAAAATACATAATATCTCCGTATATACATATATATATCATATCAATTAATAATTACTACCTTTTTATTTAGACGATTGGCATGTCCCACGGTATTCATAGTACCTTTCGAATCCACTCCTTCAGGTATAAACGCAACCACAACATCACTATATTCAACTATTTGCCTATTTCTCTTAAAGTAATTACTAACATAATATGGTTTATTATAATTATTTACTTCAAGAACACAATGCATGTTATGAGCGTAATGTGAAGGTGGAAACTCTGCATATTTCATATCAAACTCTAAAGCAGATTTTTTAGCATATCCATCTGCACCAAACTGTTGACCACCACTTACTATCTCAACATTCTCTCCAAATTGTTCTTTTAAGTTGAAAATAAACTCTCTAATTTTTGATTTATTAGTATATCTTCTACTACCTACTATCGCCACTTTTTTCATAATCATTCCTTTTTTGTTTCCTTTTAGGTGGTTTTTCAGTTGTACAAAATTTAGCTACTTCTTCAAATTTATCAAGACCATTTAATATTCCATACCAATGATATCCTTCTGGATATACATATTTAAATCTAGTTTGATATTCAGCAGTATTACTATCTGGAGTTATATCAAACCAAGTAAAATCATTTGTCATATCTACAGGAGTTGGTTTTATAGTTGTTTTATACTGTAACGTAGATTCCCATTTTTGTATAAAACTTTTTAATTCATTTGGTTTAATTTCTCCTTCATCATACCAAAGTTTAAGTTTAAAAGGATAATGTAAACTTTTATATATTTCATTAACCCTCATAATTATTCTTTCTTGGTATCGTTCAGCTATAAACTCTG
>Ga0208641_1000768_pt1 | contig 17960 bp, 18 predicted proteins | sample ETN02SmetaG_2_FD_185789 | JGI IMG/M metagenome (GOLD analysis project Ga0208641, IMG submission 185789) | Marine microbial and viral communities from oxygen minimum zone, Eastern Pacific Ocean - ETNP2014F10-02SV253 (SPAdes) (version 2) | ecosystem: Environmental > Aquatic > Marine > Oceanic ... | reverse complement strand
AATACCTGCTGCCCATGAAAGAGGAACTTTATGCCAAAAGCGGCAAGCTCTTAAAAACATCCACCATGGACGGAATAAAAAAGGTACAGGGTCGATGGTTCCCATCCCGGTTTATCTTTAAGGATGAATTAAAGCGGAACAGTAAGGGCACAGAATGGGTAATCGATGAAATTGTCTTTGATGTAGACATCCCAGATTCTCGTTTTTCGAAAGCACTCCTGCGCAAATAACCTATAATTGTAGTTCAGATTCTATAGCATAATTGTTGTATAATTCTAATAAAATACTTGTAAAATAATAATTTGGTACATAAACAATTTTATTTATACCTTCTACCAGTAGCATTGGTAACTAACATACTAATAATTATAATAAATAAACTGCTATTAAGTAGTTGTATGATCATTAAACAAAATAAAAGAGGTACGTTTATGAATAAAATACTTTCCTTAGTTCTCATAACTTTAATACCACTTTCTCTGGTTGCACAAGACGGTTCGATCACTGGTGTGGTTACGACTGACGAAGGCGATGCATTGGTAGGAGCAAATATACAGGTATTAGGAACAGATTTGGGCGCTGTTACAACTGATAATGGTACTTTTAGTGTAGCTGTGTCGGGATCGGGTCCGTTTACCATTCGTGCTTCTTTTATTGGATATGAATCACAGGAATTATCCGCAAATGCTGGAGAAAGAATTAGCTTTTCACTAAGTGAAGCCGCTATCCAGGCGGAAGAAGTTATTGTAACAGCCCTTGGTATTTCTAAAGAAAAGAAAGCTCTTGGGTATTCCGTTCAAAATGTAGAATCAGATGAACTTAACATGGTTGAACAGGATAATGTTGTGAGTGCTCTATCTGGTAAAGTAGCGGGTGTACAGGTACTTGGAATGGGCGGTGCTCAATTAGGAGGCTCTGCGAAAGTCAGGCTTAGGGGGGCGAATGGCATGAGCGATTCTCAACCTCTTTGGGTTGTTGACGGAACGCCAATAAATAACAGATCATTTTCTGATGCGTACAGTGGACGTGATTTTGGCAACCTTGCAAATGATATCAATATGAATGATATTGAAAGTATTTCTGTATTGAAGGGAGCGGCTGCTTCTGCTCTTTATGGTTCAAGAGCGGCAAACGGAGTTATTTTAGTTACCACAAAGAAAGGTTCGTCTAAGAAAGTTGGGTTATCATATAGTATGACCACTTCTTCCGAAGATTTATTTATATTGCCTGAATATCAAAATGAATATGCTGGTGGCTATGCTCAGTCATGGGCTACAGCTGTTGATGCTGAAGACGGTCAAACTTATAATATACTAAATTATGCTGCTGATGAAAGCTGGGGTCCGAAAATGGATGGAACAATGTACCGTCCGTGGTGGTCATGGATTCATCATGATTTTACGGGTGATGGCGTTGATGATTATGGAACAGAAATTGCTCTTTCTCCTCAAAAAGATAATGTTAAAGATTTTTTTGATACTGGGTTAAGTACAACTCATAGTGTTGCAATGGAAGGCGGCTCTGATAGATCGGCATACCGTTTGTCTTTACAAACAAATAACGCAAACGGCGTAATCCCAAATTCCTCGCTTGAAAAAAATAATTTAGGATTTAATGGTTCTCTTAGTCTTACTTCTAAATTAACATCGAGTGTCAGTGTTAATTATGCTAAAGTTCGGGGCCATGGGAGACCGGCCAGTGGATACAGCCCCTCGCAGGGGAACCCACTTCAATCGTTCAACCAATGGTTTCAGCGTCAGCTTGATATGGAAAAATTGAGAGAATATAAAGGCGATGATGGTTCTATTTATTCCTGGAATAGCCGTTCCACAACAGATACGCGACCACTCTATTGGGATAGTCCATTTTTTACAGTGTATGAAAATGTTGCAGAAGATGATCGTAATCGTCTGTTTGGCAATTTTTCTGTGGATTACCAGTATAATGACAACCTTGTTTTTAAAGGTGCAGTTCGTGCAGATATGTATGATTTTGTTGTTGAGGATAGACTTGGTTCAGGTGGGCTTGAAACCGATTTTTACAGTATGCAAAAAAGATCTAATAACGAGATGAATTACGAAGGTACAGCTGTTTATTCTCAAAACCTTGGAACTATAGCTCTTAAAGGTTTAATTGGTGGGAATTATATGAAAAGGACCTATACAAGCAATTATAGCGGAACCAGCGGTGGATTAAGTTTGCCAGGTTTCTATAATTTAGACGCATCTGTAGACAGACCATCTGTTTCTACTTTTAGGTCTGAAAAGGCTGTCAATTCAATGTTTGGTCAGCTATCGCTTGGTTTTGGTCAGCTGTATTATGCAGATGTAAGTTTGAGGAATGATGTATCATCTGCCTTGCCAGATGCAAATAATTCGTATACATATTATTCTTTATCTAATTCTTTGGTTTTTTCTGAATTAGTTAAAATACCATTTTTGTCTTTCGGTAAGTTTAGGGCGTCCGTTGCGCAAGTTGGAAGCGATACGGATCCATATAATGTTAACTTAACTTACGGTGTTGGAACCCCCTATGGATCAAGCGCAAGCTTGGCGGTGCCGAATACTTTGCCTAATCCTGACTTAAAACCCTCAGTTAGCTCAGATACTGAATTTGGTGTAGAGTTGGCGATGTTAGACAATAGGTTAAGATTTGATATAACTGCTTATACCTCAGTTAAAGAAGATGAAATAATTGACCTTAGTGTCTCGGGTGCATCTGGATATACAACCTCATTAGTTAATGCCGGAAAATTCACGACAACCGGTACTGAGCTGCAAATTTCTGGTACCCCATTACTTGGAAAAGATTACTCAGTTGATGTTTCAATGAATTATGCCACTAGCTATTCTGAAGTTAATGAATTGGCTGAAGGGTTAGAAGCACGTTCATTATTTAGAGCTTATTGGGGAACATATCTCTATGCAAATGTTGGAGAAGAATGGGGCATCATCCAGGGAACAGGATACCAGAAGCATGAGAATGGTGAACGTATTATAAATCCAGCAACAGGAAATTATGTACACGAAAACAATATGGAATTTGGATCCGTGCTTCCAGATGCTACAGGTGGTTTCCGTGTTGATGCCAAATATAAGAATTTTGATGTAGGCGCTGTCTTTGATTTTCAACAAGGCGGCCAGTTCTACTCACTCACAAGACAATGGGGCCTTTATTCAGGAATGACTTCCAATACAGTCGGGGATAATGAATTAGGTAATCCATTACGAGATCCTGTAATAAATTCAGCTGGTGAAGAAGTTGGTTTTGTTGAAAGTAGCCAAGCTGCATCAAATTCAGGCGGTGTGTTGATTGAAGGAGTCTTGGAAGATGGTACAGCGGCTAGTTATTACCTGGACGCTGTGTCTTGGGCAGCCAACTCCTATTATAAACGGAGTGAAGAGAATCTTGTTGATGGCTCATATACACGGTTTAGAGAGTTGCGCTTTGGATATAATGTTCCATCAAAGTATTTGAAAGGAATGTTTGTGTCTGCCGCAAATATTGCTGTTACCGTAAGAAATGTTGCTATGCTCAGCAGTGCTGAAGAGGGCATAGACCCAACCACAGCATCCAATGGCCATGGTTCTGGCTTCAGTTATTGGGAAGGCGGGGTTCTGCCAAGTACGAGAGCTGTTTCTTTAAATTTAAATTTAAAGTTCTAACTGAAAGGGAATGAATATTATGAAAACAAAACATTACACAATCGCATTATTACTGCTTTTCATTGGATGTACAGATGATTTCGGGGATATGAATGTAGATCCGAATAATCCGTCTGATGTATTGTCAGATTTACTGCTTACATCTGCTCTAAAAAGTGTAAGTAGTAATGCCGGAGCAGTAACGGGGGCATTGTACGTTCAGTACTTTGCAGAAACACAGTATACCGAAGATTCACGATATGGTACAGAGCAGTTTGATTTTACCAGTTGGTATACCTCGCCACTCAGTGATCTTCAGGCAATTATAGACAGCGAAACTGCAACGGAAAATTATAAGGCGGCCGCAAGAATAGCTAAGGCGTACTTTATGCAAATGATGACAGATCGTTGGGGAATGATACCTTATACTGAAGCGCTACAAGGAGCCGATAACTTCCAGCCTGCTTACGATACCCAATCGGTTATTTATAAGGGATTAATAGCAGATCTCACAGAGGCAGTTACTCTGTTTGATGCTAATTCCTCTTTAAATGGTGATATTCTTTTTGGTGGAGATGTAACCAGATGGGCAGACTGGGGCAATACACTCAGAATGGCAATGGCCCTTCGTTTATCTGATATTGATGCATCGTATGCCCAGACAGAATATACTGCAGCTATTGCTGCGGGAGTAATTAGTGCTGATGTCATGTATTCCCATCTTGGTGAAGACGCAAACGCTTCTCCTTGGTATACAAGATTTATCACTCGTACTGATTATGCAATCTCAAACACAATGGATGATGCAATGACCGCCAAGGGTGACCTACGTTTATTGGAATATGCAGACTCAGCACCAGACGCTGTTACAGCTGGAGCTACAGGTCTAGACCTTATTGTTGGAATGACATATGGTATTAGTAATGGCGATGCTGGAGATATTCCTAATCAGGCCATATCATTTCCAGGTGCTGCCATACGTTCCCAAGATTCACCTCTGCCCGTTTACACTGTAGCCCAGGTACACTTTTGTAAAGCTGAAGCTGCGGTGCTTGGTTGGGGCGGCGATGCTGCTACCGAGTATGATGCGGGAGTGACAGCATCCTGGACTCAATGGGGTGCCTCAGCCGATAGTCTGGCTGGTTATCTAGCTGCTAATCCTTATGTAGATATTGAGAGTATTGCTTATGAAAAATGGGTTGCAGCATTTCCCTCTGGATATGAAGCTTGGGCAGAATGGAGACGCCTTGATTCTCCGGCATTAACCCCAGCTTCGGATGCACAAAATACATCAGGTCAGATACCAGTGCGCCATGCATATCCGCAAACAGAATCTGAGTTAAATGCAGATAATTATAACGCTGCAGTTACTGCTCAAGGAGCGGATGTATTGGACACAAAACTTTGGTGGGATGCTAATTAATTAATTTATTTTAATATTTGTATTGTTATTAAAAAAGGGCAGGTTACCTGCCCTTTTTTAATTTAATTCTATAAAAATTGTTAATCTCGATATTTAAAAACATTTTTCAGAAATATATATAACGAATCACTCTTAAACCCCTGTCCTAAATAATATTCTCCTCCAGCATCCTGTAAAATCAGTTCCCAGTGAAGATGAGCACCGGTTCGTTTTCCAAGGGTTCCATCTTCTGTGCCGCTGTTCCCGGATAATCCAATTTGTTCACCTGCATCGATTTTGATGCCCGGCTTGATGTAGGTGTCAATATGAGATAAATGAGCATAAATAGTAATGGCCCTGTAACCGGGAACAAGGTCAAATCCATGATCGATAAACACCGATCGCCCTAAGAGTATATGTTCAAATATATCAGAAGGTGTATGACCCAATTTGTCTGAAACATCTAACAGTTGTTTTCTGAATTCCGGATCAAACTCTTCATAATGACGATCAGATCTAATGACGACACCTTCAGCTGCTGCATTCACCGGCGTACCCCAGTTAACAACAAAGTCGATTCCCCTATGGATCCCCTTTCGATATTTCCTGGGTGCATTGGGGAGTAACAATGAACGTTTAGGTACCGGAACATTTTTACAGGGTAATAGCAGTTTAAGTTCAGAAATGGAATCTTTGGCGGGCGGGCGATGATTGGAAGTAAATAATGGCGCTATTGGTTTCTGACCCGGATGGCCATATAAATCGATATAAGGCCTTATAAAATGATTTAATAAGGCTTTATTGAGCTTATACTGCAAAAACAGTGAATCCCCGGAAACAGCCGCAGATTCAAACTCAAAGCTTGGGATTGTAAACATATAATCATTATTAATCATTTGTTTCAGCAACACAGATAATGAATCATCCTGTATAGATTCATATAATAAATATTGTAAAGATTGTTGCGCCACTGTGTTAAGCGATGAATCAATAAACTGAAAATGCTCTTCCTCAATATTTACCGGTAGAATACAAGTTATTTCATCAAAATTGTTAGATATATGTATAAAAGGGTCTATTTCTACTACAGGAATTTCTTTTTCAATAATAACAGTGTCAACAAGCGTAATTACAACAGGGGGCTCCGGTTCAAGAGGCGGTGGCGGTGGAGTGCAACTGATTAACCAGGCAAGTGTAACAATTCTGAAGAGAAAAATTATTTTGGTTCTAAAAGCAATAATCAATCGTTATGAATGTGTTTTAATAATGAATCCAGTGCAATATTAAATACTTCCATGGGATGCCCAACAGCCGTATCAATACATGTGGGAGTGTAAATAGAATCAGTTTTATTGATAGACCCATATTCTCCATCTAACAAAACTTGAGCGCAAGGCAAATTGGATAATTTTAATGCATCTAATATTGAATATTCATATCGTCCCCAGGAGGTTGGAGCAAAAATAATTCCCTGGGTTTTTTTACAATTGCGCTGGATGAACGAAACAGCCTTTTCAGCTTTATGAGTTTGTAGGAAGCGGAGCTGGATTTCTAAACTGACACTATGAGCATGCTGGCGTAATTCTTTGTTAATTTTATCTAATGTTACACGTTCTCCAATCTTGGCAGACTGTACACCTATAAGGTTAAGATTTGGGCCTTGTAATACCAGGATATCCATTAATTACCGTAAAGGTATGATGTGTCCAATAATATACCCCACGACAATGCCGACTAATAATGCAAGCGTCAGTACACGGGATTTCATGAATTCGCCGGAATATCCCCGCTTAATGGCTATCATGCCTACAAAATAGCCCAAGCCGTTCAAAAGCCAGAAAAAAGGAATGGCAAGTACCTTAATGATTAATGGACCAATAAATGGTACCATTGCAATCAACGCACCCAATCCTGCAAACAGTTGAGTAAAAAGTCCCAATACCAGCGTTACAAATACGATAATTTTTTCATCGATACCTAATTTAAGAGCAACCACTATGAAAACGGCAATTAATAGCCAGATTATAATATGTTTTTTGTAAAGCTGCAGAAAAGTTGGTTCAGACATGTTTAATCCGTGCAATTATATTAATTCCGAATACCTTTACGGCGGCTTGGATAATCCGATGCTGGCCTGATTTTTCTACCCATAATTGGCGAATAGCTTTTGATTCAATGATGTTATCCATAAAATAGTCTGATTGCTCTGGTAGAGATGTTACGTCTTCTTCTGCTTTGATGTCCAGCCGGTAATGATCACATATAATAACACTGTCTGCAAGTGAAATTGTACTTGTATCTGCCCAAAGGAACCGTGCAGAATATAATTTTCCATCGTGGTCCATGGAAAACCATTTTGTATCCAATGCGTCAACCGGCTCTTTTTGTACTTGGAGAAGCAGCGTAAAAATTGACTGAATTTCCGGTATGCGTTTTAATGCTTGCTTATCATAGTTTAAAACACTGTCGGAAGAGCTATAGTTTGCGGATGAAGTATACGATGTTGAACCCTGCCGAATGTTTTTTTCAATGGACAAAATCCCATAATGATTCATATCATATTTTACTGAATAATGATTTGATGCAGGCCAGATCAAGTCAATCAACCCCACTGTTTTAGCCTTGAAATCGATTTTATTAGAATCAATTTCCATATTCACATCTACAGCAGGAAATCCAAAAAATGTAATTGTATACTTTTGAGCATGGATTAAAGAAAAACAAAAAAATAAGACATACAAAAACCGTTTCATTATGGTTTCCATTTAAATCTGTTTGCTAATCCGGCTAAACCAATAAAAGGAATATAAATGGGTTGTAAAATAGTCCAGAAAATGAAAATGAGAGATGGAAATGTAAGGTGTAGTATTGCGGCGCCTGAATAAATAACCAATGCATCACATACAAATTTGATGCCGAAGACCATGGGCAAGATTGAATAAGAAAGGGGAATAAATATTCCAACCAGTAACGTTGAGTTTAATAGGAATGCATTGAATAAAAAGAACAGGAAAAAGAGGTCAGTTTTTGCCGCCAGTCTTGAATTAGAAGACCAACGAATACGTTGATTTATAAATTCTATAATGGATGATAAAGGCTTGGTTTTGATAAAACTGTCGGAATCAATATTAAATGTACAACCATAGTGTTTACCTATTGATTGCACTAAGTAGATATCATCTCCGGAGATACGATCTTGTACAGGATTAAAACCGTCAATATCATTGAATATTTTTCTCTTATAAGCAAGGTTTTGCCCGGAACCTGTCCAGAAAAATCTCCAGCCTATGGCACCGGCGTTAGCTGTAGTCAGACCTAGGAAATCCACGAGTTGGTAATGAGCGAGAAATGATGGTTTTTGGACATCAATCGTGGATGAACCCACTGAAATACCCACACCATTTTCCAGAGTTTTTACCATGCTTTTAACCCAACCTTGGGGAATACGACAATCGGCATCTGTTGATAAAATAATCTCTCCATCCGTTTGTGCGATCCCCTGGGTAAGAGCATATTTTTTTGGAGTCATTTCAGCAGATTTTTCTTCAATCTGTATTCCATGTATATTTGTGTACAATTCAGCAAAATGTTCAATAAGTTGCCATGTATTATCTGTGGAACGGTCATCAACAATTATTATCTGTAATAATTCTTCGGGGTAATCGAGCTGTGTCAAATCCTGAAGAATATCAGGCAAATTTTCTTCTTCGTTTCTAGCCGCAATTACAATTGCAACAGTGGGCCAATTGGCGATTGTTTTTTCACTGAACTTCAAACGCCGCAGGCCGGTTAAAAAGAAAAGAACAAACAGGATATAAATACCCAAGCTTGTTGCTAGGGCATAGAATAAAAAACTCATGCCAAAGGCAATAAAAGGGAAGCAATCAAGAAATAAAGTGTCACACCCAAAATATCAATACTAGTGGTAACAAACGGACCTGTTGCGACTGCAGGGTCTACATCAAGCTTGTAAAGAAATAAAGGAACAAATGCGCCAATTGTAGTTGCGATAAGCATAGATGTAGTGATACTTAATCCAACAACAATCCCCAGATTTGGAGACACATCCATAAACCAAATTGACGTAAATAACCCCAGTAAAACTCCATAGAGAACACCCAGTATAAGTCCAACGCGAATTTCATTTAATAATATTTTCATATTATTACCCACATTGACTCTACCGGTGGCTAATCCACGCACAATAATAGTTGACGTTTGAGTGCCGATATTTCCACCCATACCTATAATAACAGGAATAAAAGCAGCCAAGGCGATAGTGGCTTCAAGAATATTTTCATATAAACCAATGACCGTTGCAGCAGCAATGCCGCCGAGCCAACTGGCAAACAGCCACGGCAACCGGCTTTTGGCATTGCCCCATGAAGATTTGAGCAGTATTTCCCGATCTTTCCCAACACCGGCCATCTTCAAAAAATCTTCAGTTGCTTCTTCACGTATAACGTCAACGACATCATCCACAGTCACAATTCCCAAAAGATTGTTATCCGAATCTGTAACCGGTACTGCGAGATAATTATATTGAGAAACAACTTGAGCTACTTCTTCTTGGTCTGTGTCAGGTCGAACAGTATGAACTTTTCTTATCATTATTTCTTTTAACAGCGTATCCGGTGAAGTTGTAACCAAATCCCGTAAAGAAATAATTCCCATTAATTGGTTATCATCATTTGTGACATAAAGATAAAAAACCATTTCAGCCTCTTCTTCGTGCTGCAAAGCAGCAATGGCATCGCGGGCTGTGGTTTCTTCGTGGAGAGTAAACACATCTGTATACATCAACGATCCGGCGCTATCTTCCGGATAAGCGAGGATTTCCTCTAGTTCTTCCGCCTCCTCCTTTTTTAACAGATCAATGATGTCATGGGACTGTTCGTCCGGAAGATGGTTCAGGATTTCAGCTTGATCACTGGCACTTATGGGTGCAATTAATTCAGCGATGCGATCAGCTGATATTTCAGCTAATAGATCTTGGAGGATGGATTCATCCAGTTCAGTCAAAAAGTCACCGGTAAGTTCGTTGGGGCGCATCAAAGCAAAAAGTTGTTCTTGTTCAGCTAAATCGAAATAACGGAATAACACAGCCATATCTGCAGGATGTGTTTTATCAATGAGCTTGATCAAATTTGTGTGGGCGTGGCGACGCATTAGTCGGCGAAACGTATCACGTAAAACATGAATCTCCCGTTCAAATATTTGCTGTTTCATGATCGTACCTTCAGGGATTGATTAAGCCAGTTAAATCCAATATAAACACACACGATACCCATAAGCAAAAACCAAGGGGCTACATGGCCATGCCATGTATAAAATTTATCAAGAACCTGGCTATAATTTGTGAATATTAAAGCCATAAAATTATTTGCCGCGTGAAGAATGAATCCAGCCCAGATTGATCCAGTTCTCCAAGCGAGATAACCCAATAAAATGCCAAGGACATAGATTTGAATTAACCAAAATGGATTTAAATGAATAATGGCAAAAAATAAACTTGTCACCAAAACGGCACGTGTAACGTCGTTCCAATGCTCTTCAAGAAATTTTTGGAGAAACCCACGGAATAACAATTCTTCTCCCAAAGGAGCCAGCACAACAATTCCGAACATTAGAAAAATTGCCATATTGAACGAATCAAATTTGAGCATATATCCTATTTGATCCAGGTATTCCGGTGGAGAAAATAATAAACTGGCTATACGGTCAAACTCATCTACCAAAACAATAATACCTATAGAAAAAATGACTGTTGCCAGAACAATCGGTGATGAAATTTTCTTAATTCTCAATCGGCCAAGAAGAGATTCTTTTCGGGCAGTTAAGAATAAGATCAATGGAACTATCATAAATCCCTGCCCGATAAATAATGCTAGGAAATTTGTTACCTGATTATTGTTTTCGGGAAGATACACTAATCCAACTGAGGCAATAATTGTGCCCACCAGCAGTGCTGAAAGCAAGGATAGAATGACAATTCCAAAAACATTTTTTATGGTTAAAGTGCTGTTCATATCTTATTTCCCTCGACAAAGGGTCTGGTTCTGTTGGATTCATAGACTAAAAAATTACGGAAGGTCAATGGAAAAGCAAAGAATCCTTGTATTTTCTGTTGTAACCGATAGTAAAGCATATATATGTTTCGACCTTGAATTAAGTTAAATACTTCAAACCAGCGCCTTAAAAAGCCCTCTTGTAAATCAAGAGGGCTTTTTATTTCTTTACCAGTTTTTCCATAATAATTCCACCCGCCACAGCAACGTTTAAAGATTCTCCTGCGCCTAACCTGGGAATGGCAATATACCGATGAATGGTTTTTCTAATTCCTTGGGAAATTCCATGGGCTTCATTTCCCAAAACAAGTATCCAAGGTGTTTCTATATCAAAATCATCCAGACTTTTCCCATCTTGATCTCCACCATATAATGTATGTGTAGAATTGAATTGAGTTATGTTTGCGTCCAGTATATATGAAATATGGAAATGAGCTCCCATACCACTCCGCACCACTTTTGGGTTAAAAATATCAACGCAACCCCGGGAGAACGCAATGTTATGTATTCCAAACCAAACAGCTGTTCGCAAAAGGGTACCCATATTCCCCGGGTCTGAAATATTATCTAGATAAAGCCAATTGTCATCAAGTTTATCGTCAGATTGATTTCCAGTTGAAATTTTGCAAATGCCTAATATCCCCGACGGTGTTTCAGTCGCAGAGACGGACTGCATTTCAGCTTGGGATATTTCCAGAGCTAGTGGACATTTTTTAATTGTGTCTGCAACGATGTTCGGATGACGTTCTTTAAATTCACTCGTGAAATATATTTCGAGTAGTTCATGATTAGATTTCAGTATTTCTTGAACTAATCGCCATCCTTCAATAATATATTGATTGTGTGTATAGCGCTCCTTACTTTTTTGTAATGAACGAATATGTTTTATTTTTGCTTTTGTTATCATACTATGTATTAACAAACAGTTTGATTGCCTCAACGAACCCCGGTAATTTCACCTTCAATTTTACTCAGAGCAATCACTATGTCTAAAGGCGTAACACCCCAATCTAAAGATTATGCAGCCTGGTATACGGACGTTATCGTAAAAGCAGGCTTGGCTGATTATGGTCCTGTAAAAGGAACTATGGTTATTAAACCATATGGTTTTTCCATTTGGGATAATATTAAAGAAGCGTTTGACAGAATGATCAAGGAAACAGGTCACGTGAATGCTTATTTCCCTTTATTTATACCAAAATCTTATCTAGCTCGTGAAGCAGAACATATAGAAGGATTTGCCAAAGAATGCGCCGTTGTAACCCATACTCGTCTGAAATCGGACAGCGATGGAAATATTATTGTTGATCCCGAATCGCGCTTGGAAGAAGAAGTTATCGTACGCCCCACATCCGAAACAGTCATTTGGTCTATGTATAAAAAATGGATTCAATCCTACCGCGATCTACCCCTGTTGATTAATCAGTGGGCGAATGTTGTGCGCTGGGAAATGCGAACGCGATTATTTCTGAGAACCACGGAATTTCTTTGGCAGGAAGGCCATACAGCTCACGCAACGGCTGCAGAAGCCGAAGAAGAAACACTGAATATTCTTGAATTATATCGCCAGCTGGCAGAAGATTATTTGGCCATCCCTGTTTTAACCGGACTTAAAACTGAAGCAGAGAAATTTGCCGGAGCTGAAAAAACCTATTGTATTGAAGCAATGATGGGTGATAAACGCTCACTTCAAGCGGGAACATCCCATAATCTTGGACAGAATTTTGCAAAAGCTTTTGATGTAACCTTTCAGACGAAGGATAATAAAGAAGATCATGTATATGCAACCAGTTGGGGAGTCAGTACCCGTTTGGTCGGAGCTGTAATCATGGCTCATGGCGATGACAAAGGGTTGCGACTACCGCCAAAGATTGCTCCACACCAAGTTGTTATTGTTCCGATTGTACGAAATGAAGATCATATAAAATTGATCAAAGATTTTATAGAACCAATTGTGTATGGTTTAAAAGAAAATAATATTCGTGTATATGAAGATTGGTCGGATAATTCTCCCGGTTTTAAATTTAATGATTGGGAAATGAAAGGCGCACCTTTACGGATGGAGGTCGGCCCACGTGATGTGGAAAATAATCAGGTAATCATGGTGCGGCGAGATACAAATGAAAAGCTCACTTTTGAAAAAGCTGATTTGGATAGCCAGATCCCAAAATTGTTAGATGAAATACAAGCTTGTCTGTTTGAGCAAGCAATGTCCTTTCGTGAGGATAACACACATTTTGTTAAGACTTATGATGAATTTAAAGATGCTGTTGTCGGAGGGGGATTTATACAGTGTGGATGGGATGGAGATCCTGAAACAGAAACGGCCATAAAAAATGAAACCAAAGCAACAATCCGCTGTATACTTTTTGATGAAAAACCAGACGGCCTGAATTGTATTTATTCCGGAAAACCTGCCAAGCACGAAGTCATTTACGCAAAAGCGTATTGATTATTAACGATCATTGATCGTTCAAACTCCAACTATAATTCTAAAACGATTTCCCTATAGCGATACAAGTGTTATTGCCCATGGCTTTACGCGGGACTACGGAAAAATCAGTATAATGGTCCGCGGTGCACAGCGTAAAAAATCCCCCCGAAGTGCTTATTTTCAACCGGCTAATTACTTGGAAACACTATTTTATTATAAGCCAAACAGAGACATGCATACCTTATCTAAAGTCAGCTTTATAAAGAACTGGATTCGGTTTCAGGATAACCTGAAACCGTTATCCTATGCCTTGGCTACTGTAGAACTGGTTGATAAAACAGTTACGGACCATGATCCCCATGAAGAATTATTTGATGAATTGGTAGCTACATTATCATTTTTCCATGATGGGGAAAAATATTTCAATTTATGTTTCTGGTATTTTGAATTACGCTTGTTAAAATTATTAGGATTTCAGCCTCATTTACCGGAAAGAGAATTTCCCGGTATGGTTTTACCCGATCCGAACGGTGGACCCAACAGCCGCACTATTCTTGAATATCTCATCCACGCCAATATTTATGACTCATCTTTTCTAGCTGATTTATCCAATCAAATTGTAACAGCAAAGGACAGGCATGTTATAGGCAATTATATTACCGCAAATCTGGAATATCATTTTGATACCTGCCGAAACATGAAATCATTAAATGTACTAAGACAACTCCTCGCTTAAAATGAATAGTGAAATAATAAAAGGACGTTTGAGTAAAAAAGAGGGAAAATCTTTTATAGATTGCTCCGGTGAAACTTTTTTTGAAGATAGATTAATTTGGGAAGGATACCTCACTCACTGGTTAGATCAAAATGTGTGTGCTCGTGAATTACCGCAATTGGATTATAAGACCGATCAGCCTATTATTATTATGTGGCCAGATGAGCCTCCACCCAGTGAACCAGTTGTTGATTTTTATTATAATGAGCGACTGGTGAAATATCCCGCTTCGTTATTTGGCCATAACGCCATAAATATTAATGGCAATATTTACAATTTTTCACACTTGATGAATGAAAATGAAATCATGACACCGGAAGAATTTATTTACCGCCCGGCACTGGGTGAATTTGCCCCGTCACCGGTCAATGGTAAATTTGAGATACTTGATGATGGTAGAGCTTATTATGATAAATTTGGTCGTAATTTTATGCGGTCAATCCATGTACTGAGAATCAGAGGCATGGATACAGAACGATTAAGCAGTATATTAAATGAAGAATTAGATATTATTCATAATACACCTGTTAATCCCAAAAAACCGGAGAAATATGCAGATTTCAGTTTTTTTACCAGGAGTTGTTCAACAATAATCAGGGATGGCCTTATAAAATATGGTTTTAAAAATATCAATGGAATACTTCCGAGAGATTTGTTTGTGAGTACAGTTTATAACGTACATCAACAACAGGAAAATATGGGCATAGATCTGGAACTTTATATCATGCCGCAATTAAAAGTGCCGGAAGCTCCATATTCAGTCATGACCCCCTTAATGAATATTAAACACCGCAATCAGCATAAAAAATTAATCGCTGCAGGATTGATATGAAATACCAATTTCAATCTGAGCAGGGCAATATGTCTTTCAAACCAAAGATGTTTACCGAAGCGATCAAAATTCTTATCGGGATTAATGCAGGATTATTCTTATTAAAGTTTATTTCACAAAGCCAGATTGATCTGGCCAGAATATTAGGATTATCCCCGAGTTCTGTCTGGCCTATGATCTGGCAGCCGGTCACCTACATGTTCATTCATGGGGATGTATTCCATATATTAATCAATATGTTTGTTTTATGGATGTTTGGTTCTGAAATGGAATCCATTTGGGGCCGTAAACAATTTTTACGTTACTATTTTCTAACGGGTGTTGGTTCAGGTCTCGTTTGGCTGTTATTTAATATAGGACAATCCTATTCTGTGCTAATCGGCGCAAGCGGTGCCATATATGGAATTTTATTGGCGTATGGAATGATGTTTCCCAATCGCACTGTATACCTATATTTTATGATTCCCATTAAAGTGAAATGGTTTGTGATTTTTCTGGGAGCAGTTGCATTTTTATCTTCATTTAATAATCATTCCAACATCAGCCACATAACTCATTTATCCGGAATGGTAATCGGTTTTGGTTATTTACGTTATTATTGGCACTGGAAGGATATTCGTTTTTCTGTATATAAACAATTAAAAGAATTCAAGATATCGATTAAAGACAGGAAAGATCAAAACACGTTGAAAATGCAGCAACAGATTGATCACTTGCTTGATAAGATTAATGAAACAGGTTATGATAATCTTACGGATGAAGAAAAGGATTTGCTTTATAAAGCCAGTAAAGACTTTTCAAAGGGAAGAAAAAAAGATTAGTCTTTTAACAATTCATCTGTTTCTCTAACTGCTAAAATACCCAACATCAAAAACAACGCTTTATACACTTTATCGTGCACATTAGCCAGTGGCGCCAGCCATGAAAAACCGTTAATAATGCTGATTGCAACGATGGGGATGATTAAGAACAGAATCCAATTGTAAATCAATATAAATCTGCCGAAGCGCCTGTTTTTTGCTGGCCATATCATGGCCATAGCCAGCCAGAAATAACCATTAAAAGGAACATCAATTTTTACTCTTTGGAATGAATCAGATAGTGATGACAGAAAAAATTCATCCTTTCCTAGTGTGGTAATAATATCACTGTCAGGCATGATGAAAGAATCAAAAGTCGGCAGGATGAATTCTCGAACCACAAAGGACTGTACAGGGCGAATAAATAATATATAAACCAGCCCGATAGCAATCAGGCTGATACAAAGCTTTCGCCAGAAAAGATATCGGTATGATCGCTCACGGTAGTCCATAGATACCATAATGTTAATACAATAGGATAGAAAAACACATAAGAACTGTAATTGTGTACAGAATCCCAGTATTGAGGATAATACAAATTAGAGAGTGCAAAAAAAGCAATACGCAAAACGTTAGCAAAAAATAACAATCCAATTCCACCCGCTAAAAAGGCTATGCGTTTTTTTAAATCACCAGGGTAGGCAATGATAAAACCTGCGTACAGTCCCAAAAGATCCATACCATTACACCCATTTATAATTTCAACTCCTCTATTACCAACACAAGCGATAAAGCGTCCGGCGGTCTCGATTTTCCAGCCTGCAAACGATAATCCTGCAGCAGCCAGCTTTACACCTGTAATACTTAACCAAGTATCCAGCCTGCCATCAGGTAAGACAACTAAATCATAAATCAATTGCCAAACGGCATATATTCCTCCAGCTTTCAGAAGAAATATTGTTAGGGGAGAAAACTTATTTTTAAGGTTAATCATTTTACTTTTTATGTTTATCACGGAATTTTTTCAAGGCCATGGCACCTCCGGCTGCAGCAAGAAGTCCAAGGCCGCCAATAGGTGCCTGGTTGGGCGCATCGGGAAAAGTCGGCTGGGCAGAGATGATAGAGATTAGGGGGATTAACATTGTGATTAGTTTAGTTATGTATCTTTGCATAATTATATTCCTTTAAAACCTATTTTGTCATAGCGAGGAAGAATGACGAAGCTATCCCCTTGGGTAAATTGAAATCCGAACATCATTGATACCCGAACATTTAATGAAGGGAGGAGATTGCTTCGTCGCTCGTTCCTCACTTCTCGCAATGACAAAATTTTCATTTTATTTGATAAACGTTATTTTCTGGTTAAAGGTTTGATCTCCCGCCTTCAGCTGTACGATATATAGACCGGACGACAGGTTCACAGGCTGCCACTGTAGCGTATGAGTCCCCGGGGCCAGCTGTTCATCCACTAACGTGGCTACCAAACGACCGGTGATGTCATATATCTGTAGTGACGCATTGCTATGTGTCTGTGCCGGCACATCAAAAGTAATGGTGGCGGTTGGGTTAAAGGGATTGGGATAGGCCGGGTGCAGAGCAAATTCTTTAGGCATCATATCGTCATTGGTGGTCAATGCACTGTAGGCCACAGACAGGGTAAACTGGCTCTCTCCTACTTGCGGGTAAATATTCACTCCATTTGAACCATAAGCAGGAAAACTGCCTTTGGCTATTGTTGTAAATGTCAGTTCCTCTGATTGTAATAGATCAGTGGTTGCATTGGTTGTATTGTCGGTTAATGTTAAACCGATAATTGTTTCCGGCAGGCTGCTTAAATCCCAGCTCATGGTTACATCATTTTCAATTGTGACAAAATTATAGTCGTCATCCACCGTCAAATACATAACGTCCAGGGGAATGGCTATAGAACCTTCTTGGCTGTACGGCAGGTTGCTGATATCCAGGCCGTTGCCTTCCGCATAAGAAATCCCCACCACCCGTTCAC
>Ga0208641_1000764_pt1 | contig 18008 bp, 19 predicted proteins | sample ETN02SmetaG_2_FD_185789 | JGI IMG/M metagenome (GOLD analysis project Ga0208641, IMG submission 185789) | Marine microbial and viral communities from oxygen minimum zone, Eastern Pacific Ocean - ETNP2014F10-02SV253 (SPAdes) (version 2) | ecosystem: Environmental > Aquatic > Marine > Oceanic ... | reverse complement strand
TAGGTCTGTCTCAGACGATCTTGACAGTGCTCTCCGGGATGGCGTCGAGCAGTTCGAGGGCCCGCTGGCGGTCAGGTTCGAAGCCCGGGGTGTCAACGCAGAACTCAAGGGAGATCCCGTTCGGGTCGGTCACGTAGGTTGAGCGGCACCACCCGTGCTCAAGGGTGTAGGTGCCGTGGCCGGCCTCGTGAAGGCTCTCCACGATTGCCGCGGTCTGGTCCGCGTTGCGCTTCAGGGCGATGTGGTTCACCCACAGGGGCATGCCGAGGCCGGTTGAGATGTCGGTCCGGTCCTTGTCCGCCTCCCCGACCCCGTGAAGGTCAAAGAATGCCATGCAGGATCCGTCGCCAGTGTCGTAGAAGGTATGGCGAAAGAAGCCTGCGCCGTAGGGGGTTACCTCGGTCTTCACCAGTTCCAGGCCGATCAGGTCCTCGTAGAAGCGGTGGTTCTCGTGGATGTCACGACATGCGTAGGCGACGTGGTGGAACCCGGCTGCCTGGCTGGTGTCGGAACTGTCTGTGCTCACGGGATTCTCCTCTTGGTGAAAACCCATCTCTGGCGGGAGCAGTCCACGTTAGTGCCCGGTCGAGCTATGGCACCTAGCTCGGTGTTGGCCTCTCCCTGTCGAGAATCACGAACGATCCGGTGGCCGAGGCCACTGTCCGGCCGGCGTTGGTTGCACGTGCCTCGGTCTGGACAATGCGTCGGCCGGGGTTGAGCACGGTGCCGCGGACCTCGACAACGCCCCCAAAGATCGGCTTCAGGTAGCGGATCTGGATATCCATGGTCACGAACATCTGGCCCTCTGCCAGGTGCCCCGCCGCCGCGGAACCCATGGCGGTGTCGAACATTGTGAACAGGGCACCTCCGTGCATGGTGCCGTTCTGGCTCAGGTGGACCGGGTCGATCGACACCCTGCAGGTGCCCTCGCCGTCCTGGTCGACGTTGAGGAACTCAGACAGGGGAGAGATGTCGCGGCGGATGGACGGATCGGGAGAATCCATCAGGCGTCCGCCAGTTCCGCCATCTGCCCGGAGTAGGTGGCCATGTCGAAGTAGTCGCGCCACAGGCGGATCCTGCCGTCCACCACCTCGAACACGCCTGCAATCGGCAACTCCAGCCAGCCATCGCCGATCTTGAAACGGTCCAGGCGTTCGTTGATGACCACGTTGCCCACCTCGAACTGGCGCAGGACTGGCCATTCCACCTCGGATGCCGGGGCCAGGAACATCTCAAGGGTCGCTGCCATGGCTTCAGGCCCGACTATCGGTTGCATCGGCATGTTCTCGTAGGAGACATCGTCGGACACGAGTGCGACTGCCGCCTCAACATCCTTGCGCTCGATGGCGGCGATGAACGCGTTCACGGTTTCTGTCGGGGTCATGGCCTGTATCCCCGTGAGACAGCCTCGAAGATCATCTCCCGTTGCAGTTCGTTTGCACCTTCGCCCCACTCGTTGATCTTGCAGTCCCGGTAGAAGCGCTGTGCGGGGCTCTCAAGCATGAACCCCTGCGCACCGTGCAGGTGCAGGCAGCGTTCGCTCACCCAGGTGGCTGTCTCGGAGGCGACCAACTTGGCAATGGAGGCATCGGTGTCGTAGTCCTCTCCAGTCTCCAACTTCTCGGCCGCCGAGTAGACGAGGTGTCTCACTGTGCGCAGCCGGGTCGTCATGTCGGCAATCGTGGCACGCACGACCTGCTTGGCCGCCAGCGGGCCACCGAACTGCTCCCGGGTGCCCACGTGGGCGATGGTTGTGTCGAGTGCCGCCCTACCCAGGCCCAGTGCCAGGGCGCCGGCAAAGACACGACCCTGGGAGAGCACCGCAAGGCACTGACGGAAACCCTTGTCCAGTTCTCCAACCAGTCGGTCTGCCGGAACTACGCAGTTCTCAAAGTGCAGTTCAGCGAGCTCTGATGGGCGCATGCCCAGCTTGTGCATCGAACTCCGGGTGAGACCCTCGGAGTTTCCGTCGACAGCCAGCACCGAGAGCCCGCCGAGCTTTCCCGGTTCGCCCGAGGTACGAACCACGACGAGGATCACATCGGCGAAGGTGGCGTTGGTGATGTACATCTTCGAGCCATTCAGCACGAAACTGTCGCCGTCTCTCCGCGCTGCGAGTCGCACCTGGGTGACATCTGCTCCCGAGTCGGGCTCTGCGTATGCCCATGCGCCCGTGGTTGTGCCTGCGAGCATGCCGGGCACGAAGCGCTCACCTAGTTCCCTGTCGGCGATGTTGGCAAGAGCACCGGCAGCCAGCGCCGTGTGCACGTAGAGGCCAAGTGCAGCTCCAGCCGATCCGTAGGCCAGTTCCTCAAAGAGGATGCACCGGTCGACTGGGCCACCACCGGAGCCTCCGAGTGATTCGTTGAATCCGACGCCCAGCCAGCCCAGCTCGCCCAACCGCGTAAACAGTTGCATCGGGTAGGAATCGTCAGGGTCGGTTTGGTCCCATGCGGTGGCGTTGGGGGTGATCTCTGCCGCGGTGAACCTGGCTACCTCGGCCCGAAACGACTCCCTGCTGGCTGCGAGTTCAGACACCGCGGAACTCCGGTCGTCGCTTTTCCTGGAAGGCAGCGACGCCTTCGTGGTGGTCCTCGGTCTGGATGCATTGCACCTGGGCGAAGATCTCGAACTCGAACTCGGCGTCCATGTCGACACCCAGGGAGCGGTGAATGGCACGCTTCGTCCAGGCGTGGGCTATCGGAGGTCCAGCGGCCAACCTGACGGCGAACTCGGCGACATGGTCCGTGAACTCATCGGGAGCCACGACCCTGTGTACGAGCCCGATGTCAAGTGCCTCATCGGCACCCACGAGGCGACCGGTGAACATCATCTCGGTCGCCGCCCCCAGGCCGACCAGCCGGGGAAGGAACCAACCGGCCGACATGTCACAGCCCGCCAGGCCGATGGGCGTGAAGGGGGCACCGAGGCGGATGCCCTCGGTAGCGATGCGAAAGTCGGATGCCAACGCCAGGCCGAGGCCGCCGCCGACCGTGTCGCCATGGAGGGCGGCTATGACGGGCTTGTCCATGCCGACGATGGCGCGAACCGGGTCTAGGTAGCGACGCACGATCGGTTCCCACTCCTGCGGCTTCCGCTCGACCATCTCGGCCTGGTCGGCACCGGCGCAGAAAACCCTGCCCGCACCGGCCAACACGACGACACCGACCTTGTCGGATCGGGCCACCTCGTCGAGGGCTTCGATGAGGAGTTCCAGGGTGTCGTGGTCGAGCGTGTTCAGACGCTCTGGCCGGTTGAGGGTCACCGTGGCAACCCGATCCTCAATGTCAACGATGATCTGGTCGCTCATGATGCTCGCTCCTCAGGGATGACTACCGTTCTGGCGGGTCCAAACGGTTGCGAAAAGATCTCTGCTGCTCTGGCCAGTGGAACTTCACGCTGCACCGAGCGGGACACGTCGAGCCTGCCGCTGCTGATCAGACCCAGAACCGTCGATATCTCCGAGGGCGTGGATCCGAATGAGCCGTGGACGCTCAGTTCGGCACCGATGAACATGCCGAGCGGGGGCAACTTCGGTTGTGTATGTCCGACGCCGACGACCACCAGGCGTCCTCCCGGGGACAGGATGGACATGCCCATCTCGACTGTCTCAGAGCGGCCCACGCATTCGAGGGCCAGCGTGGCGCCATGTGCCAGCCTTCGCAGGTCCCTCGCCGGTTCATCCGTCGACCCTGGGTCGAAGGTTTCGTCGGCACCGGCGACCATCGCGGCATCGCGGGCCGCCTCTGAAGGGTCGACGGCGACCACTCGTGCGGCACCACAGAGACGGGCCAACTGCACCGCGTGCACTCCGAGGCCTCCTGCGCCGATGATGACAACGGTTTCGCCCACCTCCAGCCTGCCCACTGTGGTGAGTGCGTGGAATGGTGTGGCAATGGCGTCCGAGGCAATGGCACCGATCCCGTCTGGCACCTCGTCAGGGAGCGAAATGAGGCTTGAGGTCGGCAGGGCGATTCGTTCGGCGAAGCCACCCTGTCTGGCCATGCCGACGATCTGGGGCCGACGACAGCGGTTCGACCTGCCTGAAGTACACGCCGGGCAGACACCACAGGTGACCTGTCCGAACGCAGCCACCCGATCGCCGGGGTGCCAGCCCTCGACACCGTGGGTTGTTTCAAGGATCGTGCCCGCGATCTCGTGGCCCGGAACGGTTCCGGGTGGTACCCCCAGGTCGCCTGCGACTATGTGCCGGTCGGTGCCGCAGACACCGGCGGCGTCGACGGCGATAAGTACCTCACCGTCAGTGGGAACGGGCTCAGCGACCTCATCCAGGTGAATCTCGCCGGGCTCACCCAGGATCAGGGCCTTCACGGTCAGCCCTTTGTCCGCAGGCCCATGTGGTGGGCGATGATGTTGCGCTGGATCTGGCTGGTGCCGCCGCCCAATTCGCAGCCGCGGACCTCCAGGTTGCGTCGCAGGAAGTGCGATTCGGCCTCCCAGCCGCGTGCTCCTGCAACCTGCATTGCTGCGGTCGTCGCCCGACCGGACACGTTGTTGGCAAGCATCTTGGCCATTGATGCCTCCATCGGGCAGGGCCCCTCCACGTCGCGCTTGTGGGCTGCGGCGTAGACCAGCAGGCGGGCGGCTGCCACCTCGGCCTGTGCCTCGGCGAGAGGGTGGGTAACCGCCTGGAACCGGGCTATGGGACCGCCGTACTGCTCTCGGTTGTTGGCGTAGGTGACGGCGTCGTCGAGGGCCGCCTGAGCCACGCCTATGGACTGGGCAGCGTTCGCCAGGCGCTCGGGGTCCATCAACTTTGCCAGGTTCAGCCAGCCGTCGTCCACCTCGCCCAGTACGGCGTCGTCGGGTACGAACACGTTGTCGTAGGTGACGTCGTTGACCATGAGAGCCTTCATCGCAAGGTGCTGGCGACGGTCGAAGCTGAGACCCGGTGTCGGGTTGTCGACCTGGTTTTCGACAAGGAAGAGGGTGATCCCCTTCTGGCGAGGTTGCTCCGAAAAGGTGTTGGTTCGGGCCGCGGTGATGATGACCTCGGCACGCTCGGCACCTGAGATCGGTCCCTTCACGCCGCTTATCCTCCAGCCGCCGCCCACCTTCTCGGCTGTGGTCTCCATTCCGGCAAAGTCAGATCCTGCGCCGGGTTCCGACATGGACAGGGCGAACCGCTTATCTCCGGTCACGATGGCCGGGAGGTGCCGGTCGGCCTGTTCGGTCGACCCGCATATGTGCAGGGCGTGTGAGCCGAAGATGGTTCCGGTTATGTAGAGGGTGGCCAGCGAAATCGAGGTCTTTCCGACCTCCTCGACGAAGACGCACAGGTCTACGACCGAGCCGTCTGATCCACCATGCTCGGTGGGTACCGGTATCCCGGTCCATCCGCGCTCGGCGCATGACCGGTAGAACTCGTCGGGGTACTCCTCGTCACGCTCCATCTGTGTGATCCGGTCCAGCGGGTACTCCTCGTCGAGGAAGGCACGGACCTCGGCTCGCATGACCAGTTGCTCTGGTGACAGGTAGACGTCCATCAGTTCCCCCTGAACGACGGTGTTCGCTTGGATCTTGTGGCCTCCAGGCCCTCGCGGAAGTCCTCTGAGCAGATGGCCTCGGCCTGGATCTCCGCCTCGAGGTCGAGGTGCTCTGCAAGGGATCGCTGTTCGATCCCGTCGAGCGCCGCCTTGTTCCCGCGTGTGGCGAGGGGTGCAAGTGAGGCCAGGCGCTCTGCGAAGGCGTTGACGGCCGTGTCGAAGGACCCAGCCGGGGCCACCTTGGTCACGAGCCCTGCGGCAAGTGCCTCTTCGGCTGAGTAGACGGCGCCGAGGGTGACGATCTCCATGGCCCTGGCCGGCCCGACCAGGCGGTTGAGCCACCAGGTAGCGCCAGTGTCGGCTCCCGACAGGCCGAGGCGCGAGAACACGAACCCCAGGCGGGCTGCGTCACTCATTATCCGGAAGTCGGTTGAGAGGGCGACGGCTGCACCGCCACCGAAGGCGTCACCGTTGACTGCGGCGACCGTGGGCACGGGTAGTCCTGCTATCGCCTTGATGCCCTCGTTGGCGTGACGCAGTTCGGCAACTGCGTTGTCGCGGTCGCCGTCCAGCAGGTCCTGGAGGGCCTCGAAGTCGCCGCCTGCTGAGAATGCGACACCTTCGCCTGTGAGCACCATGGCCCGGGCATCGGGGTCGGTGGCGACGCCACCGCATGCCTCGATCAGGTCGGTGAAGGCCCGCGGGTTCAGTGCGTTGCGTACCTCGGGGCGTCGAAAGGTGAGGGTGTGGACGCCCTGGTCATCCCGTTCATGCGAGAGCAGGTCAGACATCGATCTTGAAGACCTTCGCGGCGTTGTCCCGCAGAATCTTGCGTGTCGCCTCAGGGGAGAAACCGCAGTCGTACACGTCGTCGACCGTGCGCTTGAAGGGGAGTAGCGGGTAGTCGGTGGCCCAGATCATCTTGTCCTGGCCGTAGCCACCTGAGAACTTGCGGACGCTCTCGGTCCAGTGCCGGGCCGGGCGGGCCGAGGCCTCCACGTACACGTTCGGGTGCTTCCAGGCCAGGATGAGCATCTCGTCCTGCCAGGGGTCTCCGACGTGGGTCCCCAGGATCTTGAGTTCCGGGAAGGTGAGGGCCACCTCGTCGAGGTAGATGGGCCTGCCGCATTCGGAGGGCAGCAGTGGTCCGGTGTGTCCCACCTGGATGCACAGGGGGATGTCGTACTCACAGCAGGCCACGTAGAACGGCCAGTAGATACGGTCGGTGGGCGGTGGGGCCGTTGTGCGGCCGTCACCACACTGGAAGGGCTCGAGGCGAAATGCCTTGTAGCCGAGTTCCTCGACGCAGCGCCGGAACTCACGCATACCGGGCATCGGGTCCCGGATGTCCACGGTGAAGGCCCCGATGAACCGGTCCGGTGCCTCGCGGACGTAGGCGGCGTTCTCGTCGTTGCTAACGACCCACGAGTCGAGGAACTTGAAAGAGGAGGCCACGCCGATGTCAACACCGGCGTCGTCCATTTCGGCCAGTACCTCGTCGACGGTGAAGCCCCTCTGGAAGCGGTCCTCGACCCCGTACTTGCGGAAGATGTGCCAGAACGACGACGGCCACCGGTCGGCCGACCCCGGTGGGGGGATAGTCATCCAGGCGTCGATTGCGCCCACTCGTGGGGTCGGTTCGGTATTGGCCACTTGTCAGGTCCTTTCAGGGGGTCAGATGAGGGCGCGGGCTATGAGCTCGCGCATGATCTCGGAGGTGCCGGCTCCAATGGAGAATCCGGCCACATCCCGGTAGTAGCGGGGGATGGGGGACTCCTCCATCTGGCCGAAGCCTCCATGCAGTTGCAGGATCTCGGCTGCCACCGACTGCACTGCGTCTGCGGCGTGCAGCTTGGCCATCGACACGGCGATGTCGCCGGCCGGGTCGTGGTCGCTCAGGAGGCGGGCCGCCTGGTGGGCCAGCAACCTTGTAGCTTCGAGCCGGGTGGCCATCTCGGCGAAGCGGTGGCGCCACGTCTGGAATCCCAGGATTGGACCACCGAAGGCCTCGCGTTCGGCCGAGTAGGAGAGTCCAAGCTCGATGAGGCGCTCCATGATTCCGACGGCGAAGGCGGCGATCACGAGCCTCTCGCCGCCGAAGTGGGAGAGGATGTAGCGCAGCCCGTGGCCCTCCTCGCCAACCAGGTTCGTGGCTGGTATCCGGCAATCATCGAAGAACAACTCGCCGGTATCCGAAGCCCTCGCGCCCAGCTTGTCGAGGCGTCGCCCGACCTCGAAGCCGGGGGTGTCGGTTGGGAAGATGACCAGTGAAATGCCCTTGGGGCCTGCTTCACCGGTGCGTACCGCAAGGGTAATGAAGTCAGCCCTGGTGCCGTTTGAGATGTAGGTCTTCTGACCCGAGATGACGTAGTCACCGCCGTCGTGGCGTGCCCGGGTCGAGATGGCGGCCACGTCGGAACCAGCACCCGGTTCTGACACGCCGATTGCTCCTATCAGCTCTCCGGCGATCGCCGGAGCCATCCATGCTTCCTTCTGGGCGTCAGTTGCCTCGTCGGCCAGGATCGCCAGGGCGAACTCGGACTGGGCCATGAGCGCCACGGCGGTGCCGATGGAGTCGCCCTTTGCGAGTTCCTCGGCCAGCACACACGTGGCCATGAAGTCGAGATCGCTTCCTCCGTAGGCCTCGGCGTAGCGGAGGCCCAGGAGGCCCGCGGTGCCGGCCTTCCGGTAGAGCTCCCTGTCGCACTGGCCGTCCCGCTCCCATGCGTCGACGTTGGGGCGGATCTCACGTTCAACGAATGATGAGACCGTCTGGCGAAAGGCCTCGTGATCCTCTGTGAGGAAGGACGATGGCTGGCGGGGATAGGTGGTCTGCGGCAACGTTGCTCCTAGCGGAATGACTGATGACCAGAATAGTAATCTGGTCAGTTGGCGTCAACTTGTGTAGTGTCGGGCCCATGGCAGCCATGGAGACAACCACCCTCGATCCCGCCGACCGCCTCCTCGACGCCGCCGAGGCCAGGTTCAGGAGGTTCGGCTACAAGCGCACAACCGTCGAGGACGTGGCCACCGAGGCCGGCACCGGCAAGGGCAGCGTCTACCTCCACTTCGAGTCGAAGCAGGACGTCTACCTGGCCGTCGTGGAGCGCTCCCTCGAGCACTTCCTGGCCGCTGCCGAGGCTGCCCTGTCAGTCGAGGGAGCCTCGCCTGACCTCTTGCGCTCCCTCGTAGTGGTGACGATCGACCACTACAGCCATGACGAACTGCTCCGCTCCTCACTGTTCGGCGACACTGACCTTGTCGCTGGCGAGGTGGCCCAGTTGGCCTCCGACCTGCAGCGCGAGCGGATCCGCTCGCTGCTGCGTGGCGTGCTCACACGTGGAAAGGCCGAGGGATCGGTCAGGCACGACATAGATGTCGAGGCAGCGGCATCAGTGCTCCATGACTCCGGCTGGGCACTGGTCAAGACGGGCCTTGCGAGCGACGATCCAGCCGAACTCGAGACCCTGCTCGAGGCGTTCAACAGCATCGTGGGCCTGGGCCTGATTCCCAGGCACTGACACCCGGAGGACCCTGATGACCGAAGGACCGCTCCGAACAGAGGTCAAGGGCGACGGCGTAGTGCTGCTCACCCTCGACCGGCCCGACCGCCGCAACGCACTCAATGCCGAACTACGTGGCCTGCTGGCCGACACCCTTGCCCGGCTGGCCACCGACGAGTCCTGCAGGGTGGTCGTGCTGGCCGGCAACGGGCCCACCTTCTGTGCGGGATTCGACCTCGACGAGATCCGAGCGGCGGTATCCCTCGAAACCCTGTTCGCCGAGGCCGACGCCTACCACCATGCCGTCCACTCGTTCCCAAAGCCGATCATCGCGGCAATCCACGGGCCGGCGGTGGCTGGAGGAATGGACCTGGCCCTCATGTGCGACCTGCGCATCGCCGGTGTCGAGGCCACCTTCGGCCAGCCCCAGGTGAAGGCCGGCATTCCAGCTGCGTTCGACCTGGTTGCCAGCGTCGTAGCAGAGCCAGTAGCCAGGGACATCTGTCTCACCGGCCGCCTGTTCGGTGCCACGGAGGCACTCAGCATGGGAATGGTCAACCACCTGGCTGAGGGCGACGATCTGATCGAGGCAGCCCTCGCCCTGGCAACAGAGATCGCCTCATCACCGGCCTCGGCAGCCGCCAAGGCACAGTTTCTCGCCAGCCAGCCCCAACTCTTCGACTGACGGGGCTCCTGGACTCCGCCTACTGCAAGCCCTTGGCCGCTCCTCCGTCGACGGGGATGGATGCGCCTGTTATCGACCTGGCTGACTCGGAGCAGACGAATGCCACGACCCTTCCGAAGTCTCCGGGGTCACCCAGTACCCCGGTCGGGAGGCGGGAGGCCACAACCTCGAGGTCGTCGTAGAGTTGTGTGAGCCTGTCGGTGGCGTGCAGGCCCGGCTGCACCGTGTTCACCGTGACCCCGTCGGAGGCGACCTCGGTGGCGGTCGTCTTGAGAAATGCCGTCAGGCCCGCCCGCGCCGTGTTGGAGAGGATGAGTTGGTCGATCGGCTGCCGCACCGAGATCGAAGTGATCGCAACCACGCGCCCCCAGCCACGCTCCTGCATCGGCGGAATCAGGTGCTTGCACATGGCAACCGTGGACAGCAGGTTCAGCTGCAGGGCCTCGGGGTAGGCACCCAGGTCCGTTGAGGCGAAGTTGCCCGGTGGCGGACCGCCGGCGTTCGCAACGAGGATGTCGATGTCACCCAGCGCCTCTCGTGAAGCCGTGAGCATGTCGCCTATGTCCCCCGGCTGGCTGAGGTCAGCCGGGATCGTGACCGAATCACCATCGACCGTTGCCTCAGCTGCTTCCAACCGTTTTGCTGAGCGGGCAACCATGGCAACGCGTACGCCGTTGGCGGCAAGGGCCTGGGCAGAGGCCAACCCCAGACCGCTGGACGCGCCGGTTACCAGCGCCGTTCGACCGGTGATTCCCAGATCCATGGTTCCTCCCAGATGTCGGTTGGTGAAACTAACCGTAGGGCACACTGTCGGACGGCATCCCCCCTGGCTCGTCCGGGTCACACACCCAGGCGCCTGAGTGCTTGGTTGCCAGGAGTGTGGCCACTTCGGAGCCTCAAGTGACCTAGGTGTTTCCTTCTACCACTAGGCTGTATCTATGGGATCACTAGCATTTCTTAGTACCAACGAGTTGTTGATCGTGGCCATCGTGGGCATCGTGCTCTTCGGGGGCGCCCAGTTGCCCAAACTGGCCCGCAACCTGGGTCGCGCCCAGAAGGAACTACAGGCGGGCATCGCGGAGGGAAGTGCCGAAGTTGAGACCAAGAGGTCTGAGTCCGAAGACAAGGCCCCGGATCCCACCTCCGAGTCAGATACAGATTCCGAGTCTGAAAAGGATTCAAACAGCTCCTCTTGACCGGGATCCCCTCCCTCGTGGGGTGACGCTGTAGTTGGATCCCCTGGTGTTCGTAAGAATCGTTCAGTCGGTCCTGACAACTCTCGACGCCACCTCGTCGCAGTGGTAGTCGGGCCCCCTGCCAACAGTTAGAACCTCTTCTATCTCTGTGCTGGCGGTTACCCAAGTGGTCAGATCATCGTCAGAAGCCGTAGCAAACACCACGCCCAAGAGGGAGCCTTCGTCGTTATAGAGCCCGGCGCCACTATCGCCCCTGCCGGTAACTGCTCCAACCTCGTAGCCGTCCCGCTGGTACCTGTCCTCACCGCCAATCTCTTCTATAACGACTGGTACGCGGCGCCGGATGTCAGCTTCTACGGTCCCTGAGCGAGCACCGCCAACGATTAGGCCCGAGCCTGCTGTTGAATCGTCGGCCATGACCACCGGGGGGGCGTCCAAGCCGGGAACTGAAATAAGAGCCAGGTCCCTACGGGCGTCCAAGGCCACTATGGAACCCGGGCGCTCTACGTTGTCTGGAGTGGTGGCATGAACGGTTGAGGCCCCGACCACGACGTGGGCAACGGTTACCACCAGGTCGCCACCTACGGCCACTCCCGAGCCCCTTGTCTTGGATACGTGCCCGCAACCAGTGGTCCGGATCGACACGCTGCGCTCGTTCGGAGAAGCACTCTCGTCTTGTCGGCCACCGGCCCCCAGTATGACCATGGCTGATACGTAGAGTCCTAGGAGGATCACGCCGTCTACCCGCCCCAGGTAATGGCCCCACCGGGCCAGAGCCACGGCGCCGACACCCACCACGAGCATGAGGGCGATGCCCTTTCCCTCAAGGTGGGAGTCACCTATCACACCTGGGCCCACCAGGCCGATGGCTCCACCGACAGCTAGGGAGTTAAACACGTTGGAGCCGAGGAGGTTGCCCACGATCAGGTCGGTCTCTCCACGGCGTGCACAGGCCACCGTGGTCACCAACTCGGGAAGCGAAGTCCCCAGGGCTACTAGGGAAAAGCCGATGAAACCACCGGTAAGTCCCCAGTGGCCGGCTAGCCCGGTTGCCCCGGTGACCACGAAATGGGCGGCCAACACCGTTCCTGTGAGTCCAACTGTCACGCGTAGTGTCTCAAACCCGGTGGAGTGTTCTTCGTCTATCGGCTCGTCGTCGCGGTCCTCCTGACGACCAGTGATCACCAGTGCCACGATGGAGGCGACGATTCCCAAAGCCAGGATCAGCCCCTCAAGGCGCGAGACATAACCTCCGGTCACCACTAGAGCGAAGGCCACAGCGGCGACCACCGAGAGTAGGGCCTCCCGGCGGAAGACCGATGGGGCGATGGGCATCCTGGTCAGGAGTGCCGCTACAGCTGCCACCAAGCTGAGGTTGGCCACATTGGAGCCAACAACGTTGCCGACCCCAAGGGCGAGGTTTCCACGGCTTGCTGCGATGGCCGACACCAGCATTTCGGGCGCGGAGGTGCCGAACCCCAGTACCACAGCGCCTATCACTACCGGGGACATCGATAGTGCACGAGCTAACCGGGCCGAGCCGAGCACGAAGTGGTCGGCAGCGACTACTAGGATCGCCATCCCACCCAGACAGGCGACTAGGTCTGTTACCACCTGGCAACCTTCCTTGTGTGGGCAGTCGCGCCGTCAGTACCCCTGGGCCCACTGTTACCGTGGTCGGTCATGCGTCGTGGGTTCCTCATCCGATCGGTACAAAGACTGCTCCGTCCCGACGAAGCCCTGGTTGATGTCGTCTTCATGTGGGCCCGGCACCGGTGGATGATGCCCTTCACTGGTCTTGCCTTCGTTGGCCTCGTGGCCGTGGCGGCAGCGTCAGGGATAGTTGAATGGTCTGTGCGCCTGGGCCTAGGAGTGGCGGGGGCGACCGTGGCTGCCATGTCGACGACCGAATACCGAGTGTTGGCCCACACGACGGGAGCCTTGGTCTTGTGCAGGGCTGGGCGTGTGCGCCAGGTGGCCACTGGAACCATTGAACGCCTATCCGCCGATGTGACGATCACCAGGGTGGGCACCACGCTCGTGAGCTCCGAATGGATGATCGGAGATCGCCGCTACACGGTGCCCCGAAACTTCGGTCAGGCAATGGAGGCTGTTGCCCAACGGTGAACCCTTGGCCAGCAAGTGAGTTGAGAAGCCAGTGAAGCTGTCCAAAAAGCCCGCCGCCGCCCGACGGGTGGACCCGTCGGGCGGCGAGACCGGCAGAGGTGAATCCCAGCCGGAGGGGGCTTTGATTAGATATCCAACTGCTGCATGAGGTAGGACCTCTCAGCCAAGCCGTGCCATTCGACGATTCCGTCCCGGTACTCGCGCCACGGGTCGAGGATCGCCTTGAACTGTGCGTCTTCGCCAGCAATGCGATCGAGTTCGTCTTCGGTTCCCTGCTTGAAAGCAGACATGAGCTCCGGTGAGAACTCGAGAATCGTCGCGAACTCCTTGATCTTCTGGAGGTCCCGCTGGTTCAGCGTGTCATAGGTGGCCAGGCAGTGCATGTTGGCGAATGCAGCCGCGGTCTCGATGGCCGCCTGGTACTCCTCAGGCAACGAGTTCCAGTTGTCGAGGTGGATTTCGACTTCCAGCGCCGTGCCCGGCTCCCACCACCCTGGGTGGTAGTAGAACAACTCGGTACCGAGCTGGTCGAGGCCCAAGATGAGGTCGTCGGTCGGGCCGACGAACTCAGCGGCGTCGATGGCGCCTGTCTCGATCGCGGTGAGGATCTCTCCACCGGGAATCGAGATCTGCTCGCCACCCAGATTGTTGAGTACAGCGCCGCCGATGCCGGGAATGCGCATCGTCAGGCCCTGGAGGTCAGCAACCGTGTTGATCTCCTTGGAGAACCAACCACCCATCTGACAGCCGGTGGCTCCTGCAGGGAAGAAAATCATGTTGTGCTCTTCCCTGTAGAAGTCCTGGAGCATCTCAATGCCGCCGCCCTGGTAGAGCCAGGCGTTTTGCTGGCGCTGGTTCAGGCCGAAAGGCACCGCGGTACCGAACTGCTGCACCTTGCTGATCCCCACGTAGTAGTAGGAGGCCGTGTGGCCCATCTCCATGCCCTTGTCTCGCACCGTGGGCAACACCTGGCCGCCGGCGACGATCTCACCGGCCGGGCGGGCGTTGATCTTGAACTTGCCTCCGGTAAGTCTCGAAACCGTATCGGCGAAGATCGTAGCTGAACCAAAGAGAGTGACCAAAGCTGTTGGCCAACTGCACCCCATCTCCCATTCGAGTTCGGGTAGGTCAGAACTCAGTTCAACCGCTTCGGTGGTTGTAGCCGCCGCAGTGGTTGTAGCCGCCGCAGTGGTTGTAGCCGCCGCAGTGGTAGCAGGAGCGGCCGTTGTAGCTGGTCCTGAAGAATCATCGCTGCTACAGGCCGCCATGATGGCGCTGCCGGCGGCGAATCCACCGACTGCTATGCCGGCTTGAGTCAGAAACTTCCGACGGTCGACAGGATTAAAAGGATTCTCACCTTCGTCGGTGAGTTGCTCGTCAGTCATTTGTGAATTCCCCCTCTTGAGTCATTCGGTTCGGTGTTTAGTCCAGCGCTCGCCCCCGAAAGGCCGGATACGCACGGCCACAAATTGTGACACAGAGATTGTGACACAGATGTTGCAAGAGTGTCAAGGGCGTCCCATCGGACCCCACCCGAGGATCAGGCGCCGCTAAAGAACCTGTAGGAGAACTCGGTGATACCGGGGAACACAGCGAAGATCACGATGGCTATGCCCTGGAGGGCCATGAAGGGGAACGCTCCCTTGTGGATGTCAGCCGTACTGACCTCGGGAGGTTTGACGCTTTGTAGGTAGAAGAGCGAGAACCCGACCGGTGGGGAGATGAATGCCATGTTCAGGTTCACCGCCATGAGCACGGCAAACCAGATCTTTTCGACCGACGAGAAACCCATGGCCTCCATGGCCGGCACGAAGATCGGCACCACAATGAAGGTGATTTCGAGGAATTCGAGGTTGATGCCCAGGATGAACACGGCGACCATCGCCACTGCCACGAACCCGTACTTGCCTCCCCCGACTGCTGTCAACCACTCGGAGGTCTGGTCCGAGCCGCCGAGCTGGAAGAACATCTGGCTGAAGAAGGTTGACGAGACCAACAGGGTCATCACCAATACCACGATGTTCAGTGTTGAGGTCCCGGCTTCCTTGAGCGCCTTTGGTGTCAGCCTCCACTCCGCAACGGCATGGCCAGCCCCGTCCTTGACCAGAAGCTTGTCCACGTACCAGTTGAGAACGGCCAACAGCAACGCTCCCAGGACGCCAACGGAGCCGGACTCCGATGGCGTGGCGATCCCCTGGAATATCGAGAACAATACGCCGATGATCAACACCAGGATTGGAACGATTGATACCAGCACCTCTGTGGTCAGCATGCCGCCGCGGGCCATGAGGCCGAACAGCACAACAAAGACAATCGGCACGGCTACTAACGCCACCCCGGGACTTGCCATCAGCATGACCAGGCCGATCATCAGAGACATCGGCAGGGAGATCTTCGCCGCTGTCAACACGCTGACCTTGCCAGGCAGGGTGCGTTGTTCTTTCGGCATGGCCGGTCCGAGGTGGGGTCGCAAATAGGAGATACCCAACGCATAGGCGACGTAGAGGCCACTCATGATCAGTCCCGGTATCAGAGCCCCGGCGAAGAGTCCGAGGATGCCCACCCCCAACTGCTGGGCCAACAGGATCAACACCAGACTGGGTGGCAGCATCTGGGCAAGGGTCCCCGAGGCGATGATCACCCCGGTGGACAACTTGTTGTCGTAGCCCAACTTGACCATGGAGGGCAACGAGAGCAGGCCCATCACGATTACCGTGGCGGCCACCACACCAGTTGCTGCAGCCAACAGGGTTCCCACCACCACAACTGCGGCGGCCACCCCGCCCCGGAGTGGCCCCATGAGCATTCCGATGGCATTGAGTAGTCGTTCAGCGAGACCAGATCGCTCAAGGATGGCGCCCATAAGGACGAACAGCGGTACGGCCAGCAGGGTCTGGTCCTCGAGAGCGTTCTGCCATCGGCCGGGCAGCACATTCAGCGTGTTCGGGTCAAAGGTACCGGTGAGATCACCGATGAAAGAAAAGGCAAGGGCGGTTGCAACAAATGAGAACGCGACGTTGTAGCCGGTGAGAATGAGCACCATGAAAATGGCGAACATCACCAACGAAAGGATGACACTCAGCTCCATCAGCCAGGCTCCCTACTCAATCCGCTGGAATTCGTCATGGTCATGGATGTCGGCCAAATCCTCACGGTTGATCATCACGAATCCGGTCTTGATCATCTCGGCCAGGACCTGGAGTGCAAAGAGCACCATACCGATAAAGGTCAAAAACTTGATGGGGCCTATCGGCAGTGACCCGGCATCCCAAGCCGTCTCCCACGAGTTCCATACTCGCCAGCCATCAGGCCAGATACCGGAGTGCTTCATACCGAGGCCCTTACGGCCGTAGTCCCAGAGGAGCCGCATGGCAACAATCAAGAAGGGCATGAAGAAGAAGGTGTGCATGTAGAAGTCCAACTTGGCCTTGCGCCGATTGGACCAAGCGTGCCACCAGAAATCAATACGAGGGTTGATTCCCTCACGCACCCCATAGTTCAAGCCCATGAGGAACATGAAGGCGAAGGTCATCCACGCAAAACTCATCATCTCCCCGATGATGATGTCTGCTTCGACCCAACGCCCGACATAGCGCGTTACCACATTGAATAGCGATACCAGGAAGACCAGCCATCCCAGGTACTTGGCCAAGCCGCCAGTAACTGTGGTGATCTTCTCAAGTTGCACACGAAATACGTGCAGAGCCTGTAGTTGCGTACAGAGTGCAGATAGGGCCAGGAGACCCAACCAGTGCCACCAGGCCAGACGGCCGATCAGGAGGTCCGTTCCGACCACCGTGGCGATTGCCGAAGCCACCAGTAGGGCACAGGCGACCAAACCCAGTGGGTGGACTCGATACCAGAGTGACTGAGCTTGAAGACCCTGGTGGGGTTCCACACTCTCCATGGAAGGGATTGTGGCGGCTACGGCAGCCGCATCAGGGGCTTCCCCCGTCTGTTCGGCGACGGGATCACCGAGATCGTTCTCTGGCACTACCCCCCCCTCCCAACTCTCAGTCTCTGGATTCAGGATGGCCCCAAGACTCAGAACACTCGTGAGCCCGCCATCAATGTTCGGCCAAGTTGTATCACAAGTCGACGCTCATTGATAGTCCGCAAGATATTCGGGCCCCAGAGCGTCCAGTGATCGGCATCCAATCAACGACAAAGTGCGCTCCACCCCTTCGACCAAATGCTCAAGGACAAAGTCGACCCCCTGTTCTCCGGCTGCTCCCAGACCGTAGAGGTAGGCCCGTCCGAACATGCAGGCCTTCGCGCCCAGGGAGACCGCCTTGACCACATCGGAGCCCCGCCGTATTCCACCATCGAGGATGATGTCCGTGTGACCTCCCAGGGCGTCGGCTACTGAAGGCAACAGGTCGATGGGTGCCGGCGCATCGTCGAGTTGACGGCCTCCGTGGTTGGAGAGGATGACGGCGTCTACCCCGTGATCGACAGCGATCTTGGCGTCAGCCACCGTCTGGATGCCCTTGATGGTCATCTTCCCCGGCCACTGTTCCCTGAAATGGTCTATGTCCTCCCAAGACAACCCGGGGTCCATCTGATCGGCAACGTATTCGGCCAACGAGACTGGGTCAGAACCGTCGCCGACCGATCCTCCAGTCACGTTGGCGAACATGATCGGTTCGGCTTTTACGAAGTCCAAGGACCAACCTGGGCGGCGTATCCCGTCGATTATCGTTCCGAGCCCGATCCGGGGAGGCAGGGTGAAACCTCTCCGGACATCTCGCTCCCGCCTGCCGAACGTCGCTGTGTCAACGGTGACCACTGCCGTGGAGTACCCAGCGGTGGCGGCTCGGTCGAGCATCTCATCGACCAGTCCACGGTCCTTCCACACGTAGACCTGGAACCACTTGTCACCATCTCCGGCCTCAGCGACCTCTTCGATTGAGCGTGTCCCCAAAGTTGAAAGTGCATAGGGCAGCCCGGCGCGGGCTGCCGAGCGGGCCACGGCAAGCTCGCCCTGAGA
>Ga0208641_1000763_pt1 | contig 18020 bp, 21 predicted proteins | sample ETN02SmetaG_2_FD_185789 | JGI IMG/M metagenome (GOLD analysis project Ga0208641, IMG submission 185789) | Marine microbial and viral communities from oxygen minimum zone, Eastern Pacific Ocean - ETNP2014F10-02SV253 (SPAdes) (version 2) | ecosystem: Environmental > Aquatic > Marine > Oceanic ... | reverse complement strand
GTATGGCCGTTGGAGCCACGATTTTTGGAGGTATGTTAATTTCTACCTTTTTTACACTGTATGTAACCCCAACTATGTACATCTTGCTTACAAAAAATACTAAAAGGATTGATGCTGTTGATCTTGAACTAAGTAAACAACTTAAAAAATAATATATTTGTTTCTATTCAATCTTTTTTGACATTTAGACAGCTGTTTTCGGTATTGACTAGCTTGGTTCTTAACTTTTTTTGCAAAAAGAATTACTTTTTTATTTTTTTTGTAATTTTTGTAATTTCCCCATCCTTCATGGTAAGCAATATATTGTCGGTAAGCATCGCTTTTTGGAATTTTTAGAAGTTTCTCTGTTTTGTCAATATACCACCCAATGAAATCAACACTATCTTTGAATCTTGCTCTGGTTGCTAGACGATTGTTCGTCTCCTTTTTATACTGATCCCAAGTTCCCTTTACAGCTTGAGAATAACCAAAGGAACTGGATTTTCTTTTATAGGGAATTATTTTAAATAATTTTAATCGCTCAGGCTTTGCTAACCAATCAAAATCGGATTCTTTTTTTATGAATGCCAGCTGAATATGAATAGGAGCACCCCATTTTTTCTCTGTTTTTTTGGCATGTTTGTACCAAAAATATTTTTCAGAAAAAATATCGCAACTATTTTTTGTATTTACGGGTACCGAAGAACAAGATGACAAAACAACTAAAACAAAAAAATTGATAAAATATTTATTGATTAAGCGAATCACGGAATTAACTTACATAAAAATATCTTAACAATAAATAGTAATTAATTTTTTTTCCTCCACTCTTCAGGATTTTGAAATGTTCCTTGCCAAATTCCTAATTTGTTTTTTTCAGCATATTGTTCCTCTAGAACATATTTTTTTGAGTATCTTCTATAGGCAATAGCATAACCATTTTTCACAAGCCAAGAATTAATATCTTTATTTTTTAAGTAACAAGTAGATAAATATCTATTATATCGATCTTTGCTTTCTGAAATACATTTAATTGTTCTATTATTAATAAATTTTTTTAGTTCATTTATGGCCATTAATCCACATTCATAATTTCTTTGAAAATTTAAAAAAGAAATAATTAAGTACGGTTTTTTACAAATTTGTTTTTTTTCCGGAGCATCTATACCAAATAATCTGATTTTATTATTATTAATTTCCAATGAATCTCCATCAATAATTCTTGGAATTCCCTCAAAAATTGTGGCAAAACTATTTTGTTGAAAAAAAAAAATAATATAAAAAATTAAAATTTTATAGTAACTCTTTTTGTGCACGTTCTAGCAAAGAACTCATTTGTTCTCTTATTTCTGAATCAGGTATATCTATCGATGCCTTTTTAAAATCACCTTGAATTTTCCTAAACACATCTTCGTCTCCTGGTTCGGCAAAGTCAGATTTAATAACTTCTTGAACATATGCTTCTTTATCAGTGTCTGATTTACCCAACTTTTTCGCTGCCCATTCCCCTAGATACTTATTTCTTTTTGCATTAACTTTAAACTGAAGTTCTTCATCTCTGATAAACTTTTTCTCAAAACCTTTCTCTCTTTCATCAAATTTGCTCATTTACCTTCTCCAAAATTTATAAATTAATACTATTATATAGACAATTAATACACCTAAAATATTGCCAGTAAGATCTTCTATTTGAAAAGATCTTTCAGAAATTACAAGGTGTGCAACTTCTAATATGATTGATAAAAAAAATAAATATATAACAACTAAATTAAATTTTTCATCACTTAAGTAAGAAAAAAAACCAAGCGCAGAAATAAGAAGATAAACGTAAAGATGGTTAGAAGAAATATATGCAAAATCTTTTGTGATCTGGGGTTGCAGTCTAAAATCTCCATAAAACAGAAAACCTAAAATACTTCCTGGATACAGCGAAAGTATAATTAAAAGTAAAGTTAAAATATGAAATAATTTTTTTAAGTAACTGATTGTTCTATCCATTTTAAAAAATCTTTGTTACCATTTTTAATATCAAAAAAAATTACGCATGGCACAGAATATGAATGTAAACTTTTTACAATTTGAATAATTTTTTTTTGGTTTTTTGAGGTTGTCTTACCACAAATAATTATTTCTTTTGAATTCTGAACTTTATTTTTCCAAACAAAATAAGAATTCACATTACTAATAACGTTTGCACAGGCAATCAATTTCTTATTTAAGAGTTTTTTGGCTATTCGTTCTGCTTCTTTTTTATTAGATGCTGTAATATAAAAAAATTTAATATTCTTCATAATATATTTTATTTATAATATATTTAGACTAATTATTACAAATGAATCATCTAATTTTAGTAAGACATGGACAGAGTGTTTGGAATCTTGAAAAAAGATTTACAGGTTGGGTTGATGTAGAATTATCAGATCAAGGAAAGCTAGAAGCTTGTAAGGCCGGTGAATTAATAAAAAAAATGGATTTAATAATTAACAACTTCTTTTGTTCTTATCAAAAAAGAGCGATCGATACTCTAAACCTAATTTTAAACACTCTTAGTGTTAAGCCAAATCAAATCATTAAAGCATGGGAGTTAAATGAAAGACATTATGGAGAATTAACAGGATTGAATAAAAACGAAATGAAAAAAGTTTATGGGGAAAAAAAAATCCATATTTTTAGAAGATCTTGGAATATATCTCCTGCCCCGTTAGATAAAAAAAATCCATATCACCCTTTAAATATGAAAATTTATAAAAACATTCCTAAGAATAAAATCCCTGATACTGAATCTTTAAAAAATACTTATGAAAGAGTAATTCCTTATTACTTAAAGAATATTGAGCCATTGATCCAAAATGAAAAGAATATATTAATTTCAGCTCATGGCAATTCAATAAGGGCGCTCTGCAAAAAATTATTTAATATTTCAGATACAAATATTTCAAAATTAGAAATACCAACCGGGAACCCACTTTTTATTAAATTCAATGAAAATTTAAAAATTGATGATGGCTATTATCTTGATAGTAGTAGATCAAGAGATCTTTTGGTTAAATTTTAAAATTTCTTCTCGATCAATTTATTATAAATTTCAAGATTAGTTACATGTAAAAACTCTTGCTTGCTTTTAACACCCAATAACTCTTTATTTTTTATCAAAATATCCCAAATTAAGTTCATTGAAAATGGCTCGATTTTTTTATTTTTAAACACAGAATTGCTCAATATTTGAGAACCTGTATAAATATATTTTTTTTCATCGTTTTCCCTATCAATAATATTTTCTTTTAAATTAAAGTCTCCATTCATGTTTTTATCAAAACTTTTTTTCTTATCGACAACTAATAAAATACTTTTGTAATTACTACTAAAATATTGTTCCTCCATACACTTAAAGTCCTCTAGATAAGACTGGGACCAAATAGTATCTGGATTAAAAACAAAAAAAGGATCTTTATTAAATTTTTTGGCCGCATTTAATACTCCTCCACCAGTATCCAAAATTCGTTCATGTTCTTTTATAAGAAAGATTTTTGAACTAAATTTTTTATTATTGATGAATGTACTGATTTGATCTGAAAGATAGTGCGTATTAATCATAATTTCTTCAATTCCAAATTTTTCTAAAAGATAAATTGTATTTTCCAACAAAGTTTTATTATTTATTTCAAGAAGAGGTTTTGGTTTGGATAGAGTTAATGGATTTAATCTCTTTCCATATCCTGCCGATAAAATAATAGCCCTCTTAATTTGCATAAAATTTATTTTTTGCTCTAGTTTTTGAAGGAATAAACTTATTTAAAATAATATTAATTTCACCAAACATTTTGTCCTTTGATCTTATTTCTAGTAACTTCCAAGTATAAGGAATTAATTTCAAATACTGATTTTTTTTGTCTCTTTTAAAAAGTCTTGAAAAAATTCCAATTATTTTAAGATTCCTTTGCACAGATAAAATATTAAAATCATGAATAAATTCATTTTTTTTTCTTCTATATATTTTGGGACATTTATTTAAATAATAGTTAAAAATATTTTTTTTCAATTGATTAGAAGTTTTTATTCTTACATCATCAATAAGTGATGCCAGATCGTAAGTAGGATTTCCAATAATTGCATCTTGAGAATCTATTACTCCAATTCTAGAATTAATTTTCATTAAATTCGAAACATGAAAGTCGCGATGTACAAATATTTTATCTTTGAACTTTAATTTTTTATAAAGTATTTGTAATTCTTTTTTTAAAACTTTTTTTATTTTTAGAACCTTATTTTTTTTCATAATTAACGGTAAATACCAATCAAAAAATAAATCTGATTCCTTGTGTAAATTTTTTACAGAATAATTTTCCAATTTATAAGATTTTCCATAAAAATCTTTAATTATCCTTGATTTAATTTTTTGCAATCTAATTAAAAGATCAACGGTTTTTTTGTAAATATGAAATTTTTTTCTACTTTTTTTAAGAATATTGTGGATTGTGATATTTCCAAAATCTTCTATTTCGATAAAACCTTTTTTGTAATTTTCTGCCAATAGTCGTGGAGCTCTAATATTGTGATCCAACAAAAATTGGTTAATGGCAGTATAAATTAATAAATTTTTATTTTTTTCTTTTTTTGAAATTACAATAATTGAACTTAGGTTTTTTTTGGAGTTAAATTTTCTATAATACTGTCTAAATGATGCATCACCAGATATGGATGATAATTTAAATTTTTTTAAAATCATAGTTGCCCCATTTACCATAACCTTTGATTTTAAGATTTCTCTTCTTTAAGTCTTCATCCAAATAACCAAAAAACATTTCAATACGATTTTTTGGTTTTTTTTCAATTAATTCTGGCCACTCAATCAAGGTTATATGATTTTCAATTTCAGCAAATATTCCTAATTCATTCATATCCCTGCTATTTTTTAAACGGTAAAGATCGTAATGCATTATTTTTAGTTTTTTTATCTCGTAATCAAATACAATGTTAAAAGTTGGACTTAATATTTGACTTTCAACCATCCCTTTTTCGACTTCTAAATTATTAATCAAACCTCTTACAAAAGTTGTTTTTCCAACTCCAATTTCTCCGTAAAGAAAAATTACATCTCCTTTGGACAATAATTTTCCTATTTTCTGTGATAAAAAAAAAGTATCTTCTAGTGAATTTAATTTCATCTAGCTACTAACTAGTAGCGATAAATATCCGGTTTAAAAGGACCTTTAACGTCAACACTAATATACTCGGCTTGTTCCTTAGATAATTTCGTTAGCTTTGCTCCTACCTTGTCTAAATGGAGAGTGGCAACTTTTTCATCTAAATGTTTTGGTAAAACATAAACCTTTTTTTGATATTTATCAGAATTGTTCCAAAGCTCTATTTGGGCTATTACCTGGTTAGTAAATGAAGCACTCATAACAAAACTTGGATGTCCCGTAGCACATCCAAGATTCACAAGCCTGCCTTCTGCCAATAATAAAATTCTTTTTTTATCTGGAAATTCAATTTCATGAACTTGAGGTTTAATTTCTGTCCATTTATAATTTCTTAAAGCGTCCACCTGAATTTCATTATCAAAGTGACCAATATTACAAAGAATAGATCTGTCTTTCATTTTTCTCATATGATCCGCAGTGACTACATCCTTATTTCCAGTGGCCGTAACAACAATATCAGCTGATCCTATAGCATCATCCATTAGTACAACTTCAAATCCTTCCATTGAAGCTTGTAGAGCACATATAGGGTCGGTTTCTGTAATCATAACACGTGCACCATTTTGTTTAAGGGAAGCTGCACTTCCTTTACCTACATTTCCATAACCTGCAACTATTGCTGTTTTTCCAGAGATCATAACGTCTGTTGCTCTTTTAATGCCATCAATTAAACTTTCCCTACATCCATATAAATTATCAAATTTTGATTTTGTTACCGAGTCATTCACGTTAATTGCGGGAATCAACAAAGTTTTTTCTGCTTCCATTTTTTCGAGTGCTTTTATTCCTGTTGTAGTTTCTTCTGATAATCCTTTGATATTTTTAAGGAGTTCAGAATATTCTTTATGCATTAAAGCAGTAAGATCTCCTCCGTCATCCAAAAGCATATTTGGCTTCCAATCTTTCTTGGCTTCTATAGTTTGTTTAATACACCACCAATATTCTTTTTCGGTTTCTCCTTTCCAGGCATATACCGGTATACCCTGTTTAGCAATTGCAGCAGCCGCATGGTCTTGTGTTGAAAAAATATTACAAGAAGACCACCTTACCTCTGCACCCAATTCAACGAGTGTTTCAATTAAAACCGCAGTTTGTATTGTCATATGCAGGCACCCTAAAATTTTTGCTCCTTTAAGAGGATTTTTCCCTTTGTACTCTTTTCGTAATGCCATTAATCCAGGCATTTCTGTTTCTGCAATTGAAATCTCTCTTCTACCAAAATCAGCCTGTTTTATATCTTTAACTTTAAAATCTTGATTCATAGATTGGATTTTTTAGCAACTTAATTCTTTTTAATCAACTAACTTAAATATTCAAACTGAATATTCGGGAAAATTTATATTAATTTTAGCACCTGCGCCCTTAGTATTGTTTAATGCATTTATAGTACCACCATGTAATTCAATGATATTCTTAACAATATTTAACCCAAGGCCTGTATGTTCTCCAAATTTTTCGGGTCGGTTACTATAAAATCGATTAAAAATTTTACTTATATCTTTTTCATTAAATCCTGAGCCTTGGTCTTCAACTGCAAGATTCACCATCCCATCCTCAGATTTTACCAAAACTTTTATTTCGCTATTCGGAGGACTAAACGAAATTGAATTATCCAGCAAGTTTGCCAGTACTTGTTCTACACGACCTTCTACACCCAATATATTAGGCTTAGTTTTATTATCAGAAATTGTATCAAACTTTATTTTAATATTTTTTTTAGAGTTTAATAAATCATTGTTGAAATCATCGATCACCGATCTTACAATAGAAGTAACATCAATTTTTTTCATTTTTTCTCTAGATAATGCCGCTTCGTCTTTCAACATTTGAGAATAGTCAGTAATAAGTCTTTCGATTCTTATAATATCATGTGAAATTATCTTTAAAAGTTTTGATCTTTTTTCAGGCTCATTTGTAGTATCTAATAACTCAGACGCCCCCTTTAGGGATGCTAAAGGATTTCTAATTTCATGTGTTAAATCAGTTGAAAAAGTTTCGGCGATATTTATTCTTTTATACAAATCCTGTGTCATACTATTTAAAGAATTAGACAACAGTCCTACTTCATCTTTGCGTTTAAAAAATTTTTCAATAGTGTCCGTTTTGATATCTTTATCTTTTATTGACTTAGTATAATCGACCAAACTTTTAATTGGTCTTAATAAATATTTGTTTAAAAAAATTGAAAAAACAAAAATAACTAAAGCAACTGCCAGTACCGTTCGTAGAATAAAATTTTTTCTTTCTTCGACAGCTATTATTATTTCATTAGATAACTCTGAAATGACAAGGTAACCTAAATTCTTATCTTTGATATTAACATTTTTGATTGTTGAAACAATATAGTTATTATTAATTTTACTATTTACTGTAAATGGATTTCCAAAATTTCGTGAAGTCTTATATTGTAAAATAATATTTTCAATTTTAAAAATTTCATTTTGTATTTTAATTTTTTTTGAACCTTTGTCTAATTTTGATTTTGTCTCAATTTCTCCAATTTCAAGTTCCGTTACTTTAAGTTTCTTAGAAAATGATCTCGGATCCAAATCTAACACATTTGTATCACCAAGTAGGTTTAGGTCATTATCAAAAAATTGAACTCTATCCAAACTTTGGAATAGAAACCTTGTTGATAATAAAAATCTACTAATTTCATCTTTTTCAAATTTTATATTTAGTCTTTCAATATGATTAATAGTGTTATCAATTATTTGAGCATGTTTTGAAGTTTTTTTTTTAACTAAGTTGGGTTCAATTGCCATTAGATAAAATACTGTAAATAAACCAATAACAAAAAAAATAATAAAATTTATAAATAAAAATTTTTTTAGAATTGATGGATTTTTTCCAAAAAAATTTGGCACTAACTCACGTTCCATCTATACCCACTGCCATATCTTGTTTCAATTGCAGAAAAATTAGAATCAATTTTTTTAAATTTTTTTCTTATTCTTTTTACGTGACTATCGATAGTCCTATCTTCAATATCACTATTTTCTTTATAAGCAATATCCATTAATTGTGATCGTTCTTTGATAACGCCGGGTCTTTTTGATAATTCTTTTACAATTAAAAATTCAGTTGTAGTTAATTTATCTGGCAAGGGTTTACCATCCCATTCGCATTCTAGCTGGGAAGGATCCAATTTGAGTTTTCCATGAGAAATCAAATTCTTATTTTCTTCCAAACCTATATTCTTTTTTCGGAGCTGTACCCGAATCCTTTCAATAAGAATTTTGATTGAAAACCCTCCTGATTTTTTAATAAAATCATCAGCACCAAGCTTCAATCCAAGTAATTCATCGATTTCTTCGTCTTTGGATGTTAAAAAAATTACAGGCATAGAAGTTTTTTTTCTTAAACGCTTTAGCAACTCTTCCCCGTCCATTCTTGGCATCTTAATATCTATCACTGCTAAATCGGGCGGAGTTCTGCTAATTCCAACTAATGCTGTCTCTGCATCAATATATGTTTGAACTTTAAAACCCTCTCTTTCTAAAGCCATACTAATACTGGTTAAGATATTTCTATCATCATCTACTAATGCAATTGTCTGAGTCATAATTGGTTAAAAGATTATCCAATATAGAAATACTAAATTGTCTTAAATTGGGCAAGTATTAGAACTATTAATGTATTTCACCCCAATTATATCCTGAATTTACATGAACTTCTAATGGAATTGAAAACATATGATATTCAGAATTTGAAATTGATATCATTGCTTCCTTAATAGTTTTTTTAATATACTTTGTATCTCTTTCTAAACATTCAAATATAAGTTCATCATGAATTTGTAACAACATTTTCGTTTGCAACTTTTTATCATTTTCAATTAATTTATTTATCTTAATCATAGCTAGTCTAATAATGTCTGCTGCAGAACCTTGGATTGGAGCATTAATTGCCGCTCGCTCTTGAAAACTTCTAATACTAAAATTTTTATCATTAATGCCTCTAAGGTGAATTCTTCTTCCAAAAATGTTACTGACATAACCTTGTTTCCTACAAATACTTATTGTTGAATTCATATAATCTTTTATTTCAGGAAAATTTTTAAAATAAGAATTTATAAAATCTAAAGCTTCTTGATTTGATACGGAAATTTGTTTAGCCAAACCATATTGAGTGATTCCGTAAATAATACCAAAATTAATTGTTTTAGCTTTTCTTCTAAGATCATTATTAACTTTATTAATTGGTACATTAAAAACCTGACTTGCTGTCAAGCAATGAACATCTTCATTGTTTTTAAAAGCTCTTTTTAGTTCTTTCACATCAGCTATGTCAGCCAAAATTCTCATTTCTATTTGATTATAATCAGCAGAAATCAAAACATTTTTTTTATCAGCAATGAAGGCTTTTCTAATTTCTCTTCCTTCTTCTGATTTAATTGGAATATTTTGTAAATTTGGATCGCTAGAAGCCAATCTACCAGTATTTGTAGCTGCTAACAAAAAGGAGGTGTGTACTCTTTTTGTTTTTTTACTTATGTGATCTTGGAGAGCATCTGAATAAGTGTTTTTAAGTTTTGAAATTTGTCTCCATTCTAATATTAATTGAGGAAATTTGTGCCCTGTAAGAGCAAGATCTTCGAGTATATTAGCTTTTGTAGCTAGTCTCCCTTTTTTTGTTTTCTTCAATTTAGCAATTTTAAGTTCGTTATAAATTATTTCTCCGAGTTGTTTTGGTGAAGCAATATTAAATTCTTTGCCAGCTATTGAATATATTTCTTTTTCCATTTTTTTTAATTTGTCTTCAAATTTTTTAGAAAGTTTTTTAAGATATAAATCGTCAACCCTGATACCATTAAATTCTATTTTTGAAAGTAGTTGTACCATTGGTTTTTCAAAAGACTCGTAAATTTTATTTAATTTTTCTTCATTAAGTCTTGATATAAGATGATTATAAAGTCTTAATGTTACATCTGCGTCCTCTGCAGCGTATTCCGTTGCTTTATCTAGTTCGATATCAGAAAAATTTAATTTATTTTTTCCTGTACCAACTAATTCTTTATAAGAGATAGTTTTATGCTCTAAGTGAATTTCGGAAAGTGTATCTAGATTATGTCTATTACTGCCAGCATCTAGAGTATATGAAATTAACATTGTGTCTTCGATAGGATTAACTTCAATTCCGTTTTGCTTAAGAACAATAAAATCAAATTTAATATTTTGACCAACTTTTTTTATACTTGGATCTTCTAATATTGGTTTAATTTTTTCTAATACTAATTCTTTTTTTAAACTTTTAATATTTTTATGAGCTAATGGTATGTAGCAAGCTTTATTAGGCGCATAGCTAAATGAAACGCCGACTAGAGCAGCCTCTAGTGGATTTAAAGAAGATGTCTCGGTATCAACAGCAATAACTGATTGTTCGTTTAAAATTTTTAACCATTTATCTAAACTTTTTTCGTTGATAATGCTTTCGTAAGCCTTTGTATTAATTTTAGATGATTGTGTTTTTATAGTATTTAATTCTGATTTTTTTTTTATTGTTTCACCATAAAAACTTATCGTTCTGCTTAATAATTTATTAAATTCCATCTTTCTTAAAAAATCATAAAGTTTTTCTTTTTGAACTTCTTTTAAAATAAAACTACTTAGTTCGTCTTTAACCGGAACATCATCTTTAAGGGTGACCAATTGTCTGCTTAAAAGAGCTTTATCTTTATTTGCCAATAAAGTTTCTCTTCTTTTATTTTGAGGAATCTCTTCAGCTTTTTTTAATAAAACATCTAAAGTTTTGTACTTATTAATAAGTTCAGAAGCTGTTTTTATGCCTATGCCTGGAACGCCCGGTATATTATCTGAAGAATCTCCAGCTAATGACTGAACATCTATAACTTGATTAGGTTTTACTCCAAATTTTTCAACAACTTCTTTCTCTCCTAAAACTTTACTTTTCATTGGATCGTAAAGTCTGACCTTGTCGGAAACCAATTGCATTAAATCTTTATCTGATGAAATAACCGTAACTTTAGCGCCTACTTTAATAATTTGTTTTGTGTAAGTAGCTATTAAATCATCAGCTTCATAGTTGGATAATTCTATTGATGGTAAATTAAATGCTTCGACCGACTTTCTAATATATTCAAACTGAGGAGCCAAATCTTCGGGCGCTTCACTTCTGTTAGCTTTATATTCACTATAAATATCATTTCTAAAGTTTTTTCTTGCAGAATCGAATATTACAGCAAAGTGTGTTGGTCTATGAATTGAGTCATCTGATCTTGAATCTTCTAACAACTTAAATAACATAGAACAAAATCCACTTACTGCTCCAGTAGGCAATCCATCGCTTTTTCTAGATAAAGGAGGTAAGGCATAATAAGCCCTAAAAATATAACCAGAGCCATCGATTAAATAAAAATGATCAGTTTTTTTTATTGAACTCATGAAATAATATTATCCTAAATTAAATAAGTGTTGTATTTGTTTTAAAATATTTATGACAAAAAAAAATGCTGTTTCAGTAAATCGATTAACAAAAATTTATGCAAAAAATTCCACTAATTCAGTCGTAGCTTTAAATGAATTAAACTTAGAGGTGAAAGAAGGAGAAATATTGGGGCTTCTTGGCCCTAACGGTGCTGGCAAAACCACTTTTATAAATATTTTATCTGGTACAGTTATCAAAACAAAGGGTAGCGTAAATGTTTGGGGATTTGATATAGACAAAAATCCAAGACAAGTAAGAGCTTCTGTTGGAATTGTTCCTCAAGAAGTAAATCTTGATGCTTTCTTTAGTCCTAGAAAGCTTCTTGAACTTCAGGCCGGACTTTATGGTGTTCCCAAAAAAAATAGGATAACTGATACTATACTAAAAATGGTATCTCTTGAAAAACAAGCTGAAAGCTATTCAAGAAGTTTATCGGGTGGAATGAAAAGAAGATTATTAATTGCTAAAGCAATGGTACATCAACCTCCTATTTTGGTTTTGGATGAACCGACAGCTGGAGTTGACATAGAGTTAAGACAAAACTTATGGGAGAATGTAAAAAATTTAAATAAACAAGGTGTAACTGTTATACTGACAACACACTATTTATTTGAAGCCCAAGAAATGAGCGATAGAATTGCAATTTTAAATAAAGGAAATCTTGTTGCGCTTGATACTACAAAAAATTTACTTAATAAAATTAAAACAAAAAAAATTGTATTTAAAGTCAACAAATTAATTGACCTGTCGAAAAAAAAAATAAGTGGTCTTTCTTTTTCATCAAATTTAAGCAATGAAATAATAATATCTTATGAAAGAAATAAGCATAAAATTGAAGATATAATTAATATAATTAAAAGCGAAGGAGTTGAAATAATTGACATATCAACTAAAGATGGCAATCTAGAAGATGTATTTATTCAGTTAACAAAAAGCTAGATTTTTTGTAAGATGATTGTAATATTTAAATATGGAAGCAATAAAGAAATACCAAATAGATAAATTTGTTAAAATTATTTCAATAACAATATTGGGAACTTTACTTTTAACAATTTCTGCAAAAGTTAAAATTCCCTTCTATCCAGTGCCAATGACAATGCAAACTTTTGTTGTGTTATTTCTTGGTATAGCATTTGGTTATAAAATTGGTTTACTTGTAGTGAGTTTATATTTGTTTGAAGGAATTATTGGATTACCAGTATTTGCTAGTTCGCCGGAAAAAGGAATTGGTCTCATATATTTTACTGGTCCTACAATGGGTTATCTTATTGGGTTTTTAATGGCAGTTTTTTTGGCAGGTTATTTTAAATATGAAAAAAATTTTATATATATTTTTATTAAACTATCATTTGCAGTAAGTTTTATTTATATATTTGGTTTACTTTGGTTAGGTTATTTAATTGGTTGGGACAAGCCAATTTTCAAGTTAGGAGCCCAGCCTTTTTTGCTAGCAGAATTATTCAAATTATTGCTTCTTGTAATTTTATCTCCTTATATTAAAAAATTAAAAAAAATTATCTAGGTGATTTCTTGGATAATATTCTTTGAAGAGTCCTTCGATGCATTTTTAAGCGTCTAGCAGTTTCTGAAACATTTCTATCACATAACTCAAATACCCTGTGGATATGTTCCCATTTTATTCGGTCAGCGGACATTGGATCTTTTGGAGGATAGGCCTTTTTACTAGGGTCAGCTAATAGGGCCGTTTCTATATCTTCAGCATTTGCTGGTTTGGCAAGATAGTCAATTGCTCCGGCTTTAATGGCGGCTACTGCTGTTGGAATATTTCCGTAACCTGTAAGCATAACGATTCTGCTTTCTTTTTTTAATTTTTGAATCTCCTTTACAACCTCTAGTCCATTACCATCTTCCAATCTTAAATCAATCACTGCAAATGCAGGTTTATTTTCTCTAGTTTTCTGAATAGCAGATTTTACACTCTCGGCTTGTGTAACTTTGAATCCTTTTTTTTCCATAGAACGAGCCAATCTATCCCTAAAAGGATTATCATCATCTACGATAAGTAGCGATTTATCTTGAAAATCGCTTATCCTTTTAATTATTTCGACCATTTAGCAAATCATATTACTCGAAGTCATATTGGTTCGTAAATAAAAATATTTATTCTCAACTCAAGGTTAAAATTTTTTCTTTACATTGAGTAACTATTACTTTAATTGGAAAAAAAAGAGAAAAATTTTAATAAATTTTTTGAGATACTTTAGTGTAACTTTTTTTAGAGGCACATGAAATGCAGAAATTTAAGAGCGTTGACGAAGTAGTTAGTAAATTAAAACCCGTAAATTCAATTTACTGTATAAGAAAGAATTCAATCAAGACAGCTTGTAACTGGTTTAATAAAAATTTTCCTGGAAAAATACTATACGCGGTTAAAACTAATCCGCATGAAGATGTCATAAAAGAAATAAAAAATGGTGGAATTAATAAATTCGATATTGCCTCCTTAGAAGAAATTAAAATAATTAAAAAAATTGTTCCTGATGCAGAATGCTTTTATATGAATGCTATTAAAAGCAGGGAGCATATTAGAGAAGCATACTTTAACTACAATATTAAGGACTATGCTCTAGATACTAAAGATGAATTATTAAAAATAATTGAAGCTACAGAGAATGCTCAAGATTTAAATTTATTCGTAAGAATTTCTATTTCAAATGAACATGCTGAGATTGATTTGTCCAAAAAGTTTGGAGCACTTAGTTCTGAAGTTTTAGGCCTTTTTAGACTAACAAAGGCTCATTCCGCAAAAGTAGGACTAAGTTTTCACGTAGGTTCTCAATGTATGCACCCAATATCATATACAAAAGGAATTGGCGAAGTGGAAAATATCATAAAAAAAACAAATATAATTCCAGACTTTATAAATATTGGTGGAGGTTTTCCAACTATTTACCCAGATTTAAGACCGCAATCACTGAATAATTATATATTCGAAATAAAAAAAGCTTTGAACAATCTAAAATTAGAAAAGCAACCCGTGTTAATGTGCGAGCCAGGAAGAGCTTTGGTTGCAGAAAGTGGATCTACAATTGTAAAAGTAGTTTTAAGGAAGAAACAAAAGCTTTATATTAATGATGGAACATATGGTAGTTTGTTTGATGCCGGTTTTCCAAATATTGTGTTTCCGGCTAGAATGATTCAAAATGGAAGAATGATTTCAAAAAAACTTACAGCATTTAATTTTTATGGTCCAACATGTGATAGTATGGATTACATGAAAGGCCCTTTTATATTGCCAAATAACATTAAAGAGAATGATTACATTGAATTAGGACAACTTGGTGCTTATGGCATTACGTTTAGAACAAAATTTAATGGTTTTTTTTCTGATCAAATATTCGAAGTAGAAGACAGGGCAATAATGTCAATGTATGAAAAAGAAGATACTAAAAAATATCTCGTTGCCTAATGGCCAATCCAAAATCGAAGATTGGTCATAATAAAAAAAACTTCCTAGATAAGCCAGTTGAACACATAGATATAACATCTTTTGATTCCAGAAAAATTATAGATTCTATGAGCAAAATGTCTTTTGCCTCCAGAGATACTGCTAAAGCTTCGGAAATATTTGGTGAAATGCTTAAGGATAAAGAATGTTCAATTTTTTTAACACTTGCGGGATCAACTTCTGCGGGTGGTTGTATGCAAATTTATTCAGATTTGGCTAAGTACAATATGGTAGATGCTATAGTTGCAACTGGAGCTTCTATAATCGATATGGATTTTTTTGAAGCTTTGGGATTCAAGCATTATCAAGGTTCTCAATTTCAGGATGATACTGAACTTCGAGATAATTATATCGACAGAATTTATGATACTTATATTGATGAAAAACAATTACAAATTTGTGATAAGATCATTTGTGAAATTGCTGACAATTTAGAGCCAAAATCTTACACATCTAGAGAATTTATAAGAGAAATTGGTAAATATTTAAAAACTAACTCAAAAAAGAAAAATTCTCTTATCGAGACCGCTTATGACAACAATGTTCCAATCTTTTGTCCAGCATTTACAGACTCGAGTGCAGGGTTTGGTTTGGTGATGCATCAAGAAAAAAATCCTAATAATCATATAACAATTGATTCGGTAAGAGAGTTCAGGGAACTTACTGAAATAAAGATTAAATCAAAAACTTCAGGTTTACTAATGATTGGCGGAGGAGTTCCAAAAAACTTTATTCAAGATACAGTTATTTGTGCTGAACTATTAGGCAAAAAGGTAGGTATGCACAAATATGCTGTACAAATAACAGTCGCAGATACCAGAGATGGCGCTTGCAGTAGTTCTACTCTAAAAGAAGCAAATTCTTGGGGTAAAGTTAACATTTCTAAGGAACAAATGGTTTTTGCAGAAGCAACGAGCGTGCTACCGTTAATTGCAAGTGATGCATATCACCGAGGATATTGGAAGCAAAGAGAAAGAAAAAATTTCTCACAGCTATTCAGATAAAAATTGAAATATCTATCAAATAAAAAAGGCTTTTTAGGAACTGATAATAAGTTTAATGGTAAAACAAAAGCAGTGATCGTACCTTTTGGTTTAGAAAAAACAGTAAGTTATGGTTTGGGAACAAAAAACGGACCAAAAGAAATCATAAAGGCTTCTCATCAAGTAGAATTATTTGATGAAGATTTAAACTGCGAACCCTATAAAAAAATTGGAATAAAAACTATCAAACCATTTTCTATAAAGAAAAATATAAAAGATGCTATAAGTCAAATTGCCAAAATAAATGATAGCCTACTAAACCAAAAGCTTTTTCCTCTAGTGTTGGGTGGAGAACACTCCATTACACAGGGTTGCATCATTCCTTTTATTCGAAGGTATAAAAATGTTTGCCTACTACATTTTGATGCTCATGCTGATTTAAGAGAAAGCTACAATAAAAATAAATTTTCACATGCTTCTGCGATAAGAAGATGCCTAGATTACAAAAATGTAAACGTAATATCTTTTGGAATTAGAAATATTTCTGCTCAAGAAATCTCTTATTTAAAAAAAAATAACAAAAGAATAAAAATTTTCTGGGCAAAAGATAAGAATAAATGGAATTTGAATTTATTTAAAAAATTAGTAAAAAACAAGACGGTATATTTAACTTTTGATGTTGATGTTTTTGATTCAAGCATCATGGCAGCTACCGGAACTCCTGAGCCAGGAGGGTTATTTTGGGATGAAACAATAAAAATAATTAAAATTGCGGCAAAAAGTTCTAGAATAGTTGGGGCTGATATAAATGAACTTGCACCCATTAAAGGCTTTAATATTTACAATTTTTTAACTGCCAAGCTTGTTTATAAAATTCTTGCTTATAGATTTATCAAAAATTAATTTGGAATTATTTTTTTTAATGAATAAAAATCTGTAATTGAAGACATCAAAATTCTAAATGGTATTAGCATTACTAATGCTACGAAAACTTTAACTGCTAAATCACCAAACGATAAACTTATCCAATTTATCCCTGTTCCGTAAAAGGAAATTAAAAAAAATAAAAATGTATCAATTGTTGAACCTACTAAAGATGAAGTTAGAGGAGCAATAAACCATTTTTTTTGTCTGAGATTATCAAAAATTTGCACATCAATAAGTTGCGCAGTTATAAAAGCTGTTCCAGATCCAATTGCAATTCTGATTGAAATTAAATCAGAAAAATTTGTTGAAAAATAAAGCGTTAAAAGTACTCCCAAAAAAAATCCAAAATAAACAATTTTTTTTGCAATTAATTTACCATATCTTCTGTTTGCCAAATCAGTAATCAAAAAAGCTACCGGATAACTAAAGGCTCCGTAAGTTAATATTTCCTCCAGACCGTAATATTTAATTGGAAATTGAACTAAATAGTTTGATATCAATACTACGGTCCCCATAAAAAAAGATAACACCAAGAATAGCTTATTCATTTTTGATCCTTGTATTAGTTCTTTGCTATCAATAATTTTTTTATTTTCTTTACTCTTGGGGAAAGATTTGCAAATTTTACATCTTTCAAGAATAAATCTATGCTACCTTTTTTGTCTACCGACCTCAAAGCTGAGTTTGTTACGTTTAATTTAATATTTTTTTTTAATATATTGCTCACAAAAGTAACTTTTTTTAGGTTTGGCAAAAATTTCCTTTTAGTCTTATTATTGGCATGACTCACTTTATGGCCTTTTAGAGGAGATTTTCCTGTTAATTCACATTTTTTTGACATAACTCTATTCTATTGAATGACGGTATAGTTGCTGTCTTTATTTACGTCAAGTTTATAAATTAACATTGACATAAATATTTTACAGGATTAATTATCAAAAAATATCAATGTAATGGAAGTTTATTTACCAATAGCTGAAGTCTCAATAAATATATTTACAATATTATTTT
>Ga0208641_1000759_pt1 | contig 18057 bp, 14 predicted proteins | sample ETN02SmetaG_2_FD_185789 | JGI IMG/M metagenome (GOLD analysis project Ga0208641, IMG submission 185789) | Marine microbial and viral communities from oxygen minimum zone, Eastern Pacific Ocean - ETNP2014F10-02SV253 (SPAdes) (version 2) | ecosystem: Environmental > Aquatic > Marine > Oceanic ... | reverse complement strand
TCTTTCATTTCCCTGTCACTTAAACCTCCACATTTATAAATTAACCGATCAGCCAAAGTAGATTTGCCATGATCGATGTGCGCAATTATTGAAAAATTGCGTATAGCTTCGTTATTGGACATTAGGACCTTAGTGTTGCGCCCATTGATTCTTGAATTTTTGATATAATTTTTTTGCTTATTTGTTCAATATCATTTTCGCTTAAAGTTTTATCTTTAGGTTCTAAGGTTATACTAAAAGCAATCGATTTTTTTCCAGTATCAATATTATTCCCTTGATACACGTCAAAAATTTTTACAGCTTTGATTAATTGTTTGTCAATTTTTTTTATTAAAGCAATAATTTCACCAGAGCTATATTTTTCATCAATAACAAAGGCAAAATCTCTAACCACTTTCTGATAATCAGAAACAATAAATTGAGGTTTGGCTTCTCTTATTTTTTTTCTTGATTCAGGTATATTATCTAAAAAAATTTCAAAACCTAATACGTTATCTGTTCTCAAGTCCAGTTTCTTGATAATTGAAGGATGAATTTCGCCAAAATATGCTAATTCAGAACCTTCTGCAGAACCCAATGACAATAAACCGGATCTACCTGGGTGATACCATTTTTTTGTCCTATTGCTCACTGTAATTTTAGAATTATCTATACCAACTTCATTTAAAGTTCTTAAAGCATCATTTTTAATATCAAAAACATCAAAGCTTCTTTCTTTTTCAATCCAATTTTTCCTTGAATACTTTCCAGTTTTAATCGCACCAATCATTGTTGATTGTTCTCCAGGTTTATTGCCTTTAAAAACCGGACCAACTTCAAACAGCATTAGATCTTCAAAATTTCTATGAACATTTTTTTTCACACTTATCATTAAATTAGAATAAAGGGATGATCTCAAAACATCCAAATCACTTGAAATTGGATTAGACAGTTTAATTTCATTTTCTAATTCTGAAAACAAATTATCTATTTTTGAATCTGTAAATGACCATGTAACAGTTTCTGTAAATCCTTTTGAGGCTACAGATCGTTGAGAAAAATGAAAAAGCTTTTGTTTATAATTTAATGTGTCTTTAATATTTTCCCTTTCAGGATTTATTAAAGGTACTTTATCATAGCCCTTTATTCTTGCTAGCTCCTCTATAAGATCAATATCTTCTTTAAGATCCTGTCTCCATGAAGGTGGCAATACCTTAATTTTTTTTCCACTCATTTTTAGGGAACACCCTAATGAAGATAAGATTTTTTTAATTTCTAAACTGGTAATCGAAAATCCAATAACTTTTGAAAATTTTTCTACTTCTAGAGTGATTACTTTTCTTTCATCTTTTAATTTGCCAACAATTGAAAATTTGCTAGCCTCGCCACCACACATATCTAAAATCATACACATTCCTAATTCTAGACCTAATTGGATAGAGCTTGGGTCTATACCTCTCTCAAATCTATGCTTAGCATCAGTATCAATATTTAAAATGTTTGCAGTTTTTCGAATTGATGAAGGATAAAAATAAGCCGACTCTAACAAAATGTTTCTAGTTGAAAGCTCTGTTCCAGATTTGGTTCCCCCAATAATTCCACCAAGACCTAAAATTCCTGATTTGTCGGTGATCGCGCACATGCTGTCTTGAAGTGTGTATTTTTTGTTATCCAAAGCTTCGAAGGACTCGCCTTTTTCGGAATTTCTTACAATTATTTCTTTATTAATTTTATCAGCATCATATGCGTGCAGAGGGCGATTTAAATCAAACATCACATAATTTGTAGTATCTACAATTGCAGAAATAGGTTTTAAACCTAAAGATATAATTTTATTTTTTAACCAATCAGGGCTTTCTTTATTTTGAACATTTTTAATATATACGCTTCCGAAAATTGCACATCCTTGTTCCTTTTCTTTACTGATTGAGATTTTAACTGGTTGATTAAATTTTTGACTTATTTTAATAGGTGGCTGTTTTTTTAGCTGGCCTAAGCCAGATGAAGCCAAATCTCTTGCAATACCTCTGACCCCTAAACAATCTGGTCTGTTAGGAGTAATTGCAATATCTATAGTTTTTTCGCCACTACTTTTAAAATACTTATCACCAATATTTTTTTCTTTTTTATTTAACTCAACAATTCCTTCTTTGTCCGAAGATTGATTAAGTTCATACCCTGAACATAACATTCCATGAGATTCAATTCCTCTTATCTTTGCTACCTTTAGTTTTGTTCTGGTTTTTGGAATAATGGCACCTGGTGGAGCGTAAACAGCAAATAGTCCGTCTCTAGCATTTTGAGCACCACAAACGACCTTGGCTAGATTTCCTGTTCCAATATCAACTTCGCAAAGTTTCAATTTATCCGCATTTGGATGTTTTTGAGATTTAATAATTTTACAAATAATAAAATTATCTAAATTATTATTTGAAGAACTTATATTTTCTACTTCTAAACCAATTTCAGTTAAACGTTCTACTACTTGACTCAAGTTAGCCTTGGTTGCTAGATGATTTTTCAACCATAATAAGGAAGTAATCATCTACTTAGCCCCCTATAATTTGTTGGAACATCAAGTGGATCAAATCCATAGAATTCTAACCATCTAATATCATTTTCGAAAAAAGCTCTAAGATCATTAATGCCGTATTTCAACATAGCTAGACGATCTATTCCAACTCCAAAGGCATATCCTTGGTATTGTTTTGAATTTACTTTGACATTTTTAAGAACGTTGGGATGTACCATTCCACAACCGAGAATTTCTAACCACTTATCACCTTCCCCGATTTTGATTTTTCCATCTTGAATTTTATACCCAATATCTACTTCGGCCGATGGTTCGGTAAAAGGAAAATGACTTGGTCTAAATCTTATTTTTACCTTTTCAACTTCAAAAAATTTCTTAACAAAATAATATAGGCAACCTTTAAGGTGTCCCATATTAATATTTTTATCTATGTGTAAACCTTCAACCTGATGAAACATAGGTGCATGTGTTTGGTCGCTATCACATCTATAGGTTCTTCCTGGTGCAATAATTTTAAATGGTGGTTTGCTTTTTAACATTGTTCTTATTTGAACCGGAGATGTATGGGTTCGTAAAAGTAATTTTTTAGAATGATCAAGATAAAAAGTATCTTGCATATCTCTTGCTGGATGATTCTCAGGGGTATTGAGTGCAGAAAAATTATAATATTCGCTTTCTACATCAGGGCCTTCCTCAACAGAAAAACCTATTTCAGAAAAAATAGAAATAATCTCATCTATGACTTGTGAAACCGGATGAATTTTGCCAGCAAAATAAGTTCGTCCTGACAAGGTTATGTCTATTTTCTCATTTTTAAGTTTTTTATTAATTTCTAATTGATTAAGATCAATAAGTTTTTTTTCAAGAATTTTCGCTACTTTTATTTTAAGATCATTAAGCCTTGAGGCATAATTCTTTCTTTGACTTTGTTCTAAACTTGCAATTTTTTTAAAAAGTTCTGTAATAATTCCTTTTTTTCCAAAAATTTCAGTTTTAACTGAATCGAGGGAATTTTGATCAATTACATTTTTTATTTTACTTAGAATATCAGATTCAATTTGATTAAAGTTCTCCATAATAAAATCTTTCTAGCGATTCTCCATTTTATTGAAGATAATAGAAATGCCCTTATTAGTTAAGGGAGGATTGTACTTTTTTTACAATAGATTTGAATACTTCTGGGTTATTATAAGCAATATCTGCTAATACTTTTCTATCTAACTTAATGCCTGATTTGTTTAATCCATTAATAAATTTGGAATAAGTGACACCTTCGGCTCTCACCCCGGCATTTATCCTCTGTATCCATAATGATCTAAATTCTCGTTTTTTAGCTCTCCGATCCCTATAAGCATATTGAAGAGCTTTTTCCATTGCTTGTTTAGCAACTCGGATAGTATTTTTTCTTCTACCCCACTGACCTTTTACAGCTTTTAGTACTTTTTTATGTTTGGCATGACTTGTGACACCCCTTTTATTTCTCGCCATTTTAACCTCTTAAATTATAAGGCATGTATGATTTTACAATTTTTTCATCTTGCTTGGACATAATTGCTGTGCCTCTTTGTTTTCTAATTTGTGTATTCGTTCTTTTAATCATGCCGTGCCTTTTGCCTGACTGAGGCATTATGACTTTTCCTTTAGCGGTTATTTTAAACCTTTTTTTTGCTGAACTTTTAGTTTTTAATTTAGGCATAAAAATAATTGGCAGTTTATACAAACAATATAATTAATTTACAATGACTAATATTTGGCACTAAAGTGGTTGAATTACCATGGTCATCTGTCTGCCCTCAAATTTTGGGCTAAGTTCTAGTTTGCCAACTTTTTTTAAATCATCTTCGACTCTTTTTAATAATTCCATCCCAAGATGATGGTGTTGCATTTCTCTTCCTTTAAATCTTACTGTAAATTTTACTTTATCTTTTTTTGAAAGGAACTTTTGTGCATTTTTTATTTTAAAGTTATAATCATGAATTTCGGTACCTGGTCTAAGTTTAATTTCCTTTAGTTCTGATATTTTTTGTTTCTTCTTTGCTTTATTTGCTTTTTTTTGTAAATCATATTTATATTTACCCATATCAATTATTTTGCAAACCGGTGGTTTTGCATTGGGAGCGATCTCAATTAAATCTAATCCTTCTTGTTTAGCAAGAAACAAGGCTTCTTTAGTAGATAAAATTCCTAGATTTTGTCCCTCACTACTAATAACTTGAACTTCAAGCGAATTAATCCTGTGATTTGCTTTGGGACCTCTTGGTTTCGTCCTCCTTTGAAAATAGTTTTGTTTAAATTCTGCCACTTAGTTTAAAGGAGATTTATTTTGAGAAGAAATATACTCAACAGATTTATCAAGACTCATCGTTTCCTGTTTTTCAGAGCCTAATTTTCTAATCGTAATAGTGTTTACATCTAATTCTTTTTTTCCACAAATTAAAAGTATAGGTATTTTGGCAAGGGAATGCTCTCTAATTTTATAATTTATCTTATGATTTTTTAAATCCACTTGGCAATTTATACCTGCTTTCGTGAATTGTTTAAACACCTTTTTGGCATAATCATTAAAGTCTTGGGATATGGGCAAAATAACTGCTTGAACTGGAGATAACCATAAAGGAAGTTTACCAGCATAGTGTTCAATTAATATTCCAATAAATCTCTCCAAGGAACCAAACAAAGCCCTATGCAACATCACTGGAACTTTCTTTGATCCATCTTTATCAACAAAAGTTGTTCCTAGTCGACCAGGTAAATTTAGATCTACTTGAAGTGTGCCGCATTGCCAATCTCTTTCTATCGCGTCTCTTAATATAAAATCAATTTTTGGACCATAAAATGCTCCTTCTCCACTGCTAACACTATATTCTAATTTCGATGTCTTAATAGCTTCTAATAATGCTGCTTCGGACTTATCCCAAATTTTATCTTCTCCCACCCTTACTTTTGGTCTATCAGAAAACTTTAAAATTACATTTTCAAATCCTAAATCTCTATAGATTTCTAAAATTAAATTTGTAACATTTAAACATTGTTGGGTAATTTGTTCTTCTGTACAAAATATATGGGCATCATCTTGGGTAAATGCCCTTACTCTTAACAAACCGTGTAAAGCACCTGATGGTTCGTATCTATGAACCTTTCCAAATTCAGACATTTTTAATGGTAAATCTCTATAGCTTTTCAAGCCTTGATTAAAAATTTGCACGCAACCTGGACAATTCATTGGTTTAATAGCAAATATTTTTTTATCTGGAGTAGTTGAGGTAAACATGTGTTCACCAAATTTTTCCCAATGACCAGATTTTTCCCAAAGAGATTTATCAAGTAATTCAGGAGTATTAATTTCCTGATATCCATCCTTTTCTTGTTTGGCTCTCATATATTCAATTAGTTTTAAGAATAGATTCCATCCCTTGCTATGCCAAAAGACTGCCCCTGGGCTCTCTTCTCTAAAATGAAAAAGATCCATTTCTTTTCCCAGTTTTCTATGATCTCTTTTTTCGGCTTCTTCCAATCTTTTCAAATAATTATCTAAATCCTTTTGATTAGCCCAACAAGTTCCATAAATTCTCTGAAGCATTTCGTTGTTTGAGTCACCACGCCAATATGCCCCCGATACCTTGGTGAGTTTAAATGCCTTTCCTATTTTTCCAGTTGAAGATAGATGCGGTCCCCTACAAAGATCGTACCATTTGCCATGATAGTAAATCGATACTTCCTCTTCTTTTGGAATATCTTTAACTATTTCTGATTTGTAATGTTCGCCAATCTTTTTAAAATGACTAATTGCATCATTTCTTTTCCATGCCTCACGAGTTGTTTTTTCATCTCGATCGATTATTTCTTTCATTCTATTTTCTATTTTTTTAAGATCATCCTCAGTAAAAGGTTTTTGTCTTGAAAAATCATAATAAAATCCATCTTCAATAACAGGGCCAATAGTTACCTGTGTTCCTGAAAACAATTCTTGTACAGCCATTGCTAAAATATGAGCGGTATCATGTCTTAATACTTCTAAACCCTCTTTGTCCTTAAGTGTAATTATTTTAACAGTTGAATTTTTTTTTATTTCGTAACTCAAATCTTTTAGTTTGCCATCGACACTCATAATGCATGCTTCTTTGGCAAGTGATTTGCTAATTTTTTCAACTAATTTAAATCCATTCACATAATTTTTAAATTGAATAATTTTTCCATCAGGTAATTTTATATCTGGCATTTTAAATATTAATTTATTAATTTTTTATATTCCGCAATAGTAGAATTACACATTTTTTCAATATCAAATTTTTTTAAAACGTTTTTCCTACCCTCTATTCCCATTAATTTCAATGTACTATCATCTAGATTTAATATTTCTTTTAATTTCTCAACTAAAGAAACTGGATCTCCAGATTTAAAAAATAGTCCGCTTTTATTCTTCAATATAGTTTCCTTTGATCCTCCAATATCACTTGCTATAATTGGTGTTTCCATAGATTGTGCTTCGACAGATACTCTGCCGAATGTTTCCGGTTCGATCGATGCTGATACCACCACATCGGCTAGCTTATAAGCTAATGGCATTTCTTTACAGAAAGGAATAAATTTTATTATTTTAGTTAATCTATATTTTTCAACTAAAGATATAAGTTTTTTATAATAAATCTTTCTATCCTGATCATCTCCCAAAACGATTGATAAAAAAGGTTTAACATATGTTTGTTGATTTAATATATTTATAGCTTCTATAAAAACAATTTGTCCTTTCCAATTTGTTAATCTGCCTGGCAACAAAATAATAAATTTATTTTTGTCAACCTGCCATTCTTTAATTTGTTTTTGTAATTTTTCATTTGAGACATTTTTTTGAGAAAAATATTCCGAATTTATTCCTCTAAAAATAACCAAAAGCTTTCTATTTTTGTTATTAAAATATTTTTTATAGTTCTCACAAATATGTGAAAAAATGAAGTTTGAACCAGCTATCACAAGGTCAGACTTAACCATTACAGAGTTATAAAATTTTTTAAGTGAGTTGTTAAAATTATAAGTACCATGAAATGTTGTTACAAATTTTCTACGTGTAATTTTTGTTGCTAATAAACAAGACCAAGCAGGCGCCCTGCTTCTTGCATGAACAATTGAAATATTAAAAAATAAAATAATGAAGGTGATAAAAATAGAATTTAATATTATTAATAATGGATTCTTTGAATGCACAGGAAGTTTGAATAATTTTACTTTATCTTTTTTAATATATTTTAGAAGAGCACCTCCGCTGGTAATTAGATAAGATCGAAAATTGTTTTCCGACAAAAAGTGCGCTAAATCGTAACATCCTATTTCAGCACCACCATAACCAAGTTTTGGAATTACTTGCAAAACTTTTATTTTGGAATTCATAAAAATTAAATTATATATTCAAGTTAAATGAAAAGCAAAAGATTTAAGTTTTTTATCTCATCTAATAAGAAAAAAATAAGATATCAAATTCTCAACAAAGAAAAAGATTTGTTTATCGTATTTTTTCATGGCTTTATGTCGGATATTACAGGAAAAAAACCATCAACATTTCGAAAATATTGTGAAATGAAGAAAATTGGATTTTTGACATTTGAATATTCTGGACATGGAAAATCATCAGGAAAATTTATTGAGGGAAACATATCAAAATGGTCCAGCGACGCTAAACAAATCATCAAAGCAAAAATAAAAGGTAAGAAAAAATTAATATTTATTGGATCAAGTATGGGAAGTTGGATAGCTCTCAAATTGATTTCAGTTTTTAAAAAACAAATTAAAAGTTTTATAGGAATATCTTCTGCTCCCGAGTTTTTAGAAAAATTAATATGGAAAAAATTTACTAAAAAAATTAAAAAAATTATTATAACTAACAAAATTTATCATCTTGAAGAGGGTGAATATGCTTACCCTATTACTAAACAACTTATAATGAATGGAAGAAAAAATAGAGTTTTGAATAAAAAAATTAATTTAAATATTCCAATAACTTTATTTCACGGTTTAAAAGATGAAGCTGTTCCATTAATGTTTTCGAAAAAAATTTTAAAGATATTCCCAAAAGCAAAAAAAAAATTAATTAAAATAAAAAACGGAAATCATAGTTTATCAAAAAAGAATGATTTAAAAAAAATTTGCAAAGAATTAGATTTTATTATACGGCCGTTTTAACTGAAAATTTGGTAGTTATTGAATGTTTAAGTTTATCCAACATTTCGACTGGACAGATTTGTTTAAAACTGTTTTTTTCTAATTCAAAATTATCTAAAATTTTCTTAGCAATAGAAGAATTTGTTTCTTCATAATGTTGAACAATCATATCTTTTAAATATTCTGTCCAATATTTGCTTTCGATTTTCTGCCAAATTACTGATTCAGGATTAACATATCTTTCAAATTCATCAGCAGGATCATAAACAAAAGCCATTCCCCCGGTCATTCCAGCTCCAAAATTATCACCCACTTTACCTAAAATAACCACTGTTCCACCGGTCATATATTCGCATCCATTAGAGTCACAACCTTCTACTACAGCTTCTGCGCCAGAATTCCTAACTGCAAATCTTTCTCCCGATTGCCCTGCTGCAAAAAGTTTTCCTGAAGTAGCTCCATAAAGTACAGTATTACCAATAATTGTGTTGTCTTTGGCAATCAAGTTATTGTCTAAAGAAGGCTTGATAACAATTGTTGCTCCTGAAAGTCCTTTTCCAACATAATCGTTTGCATCACCAGTAACATTTAGTTTTAAACCTTTTATTCCAAAAGCTCCTAGTGATTGACCTGCCGATCCAGATAAATTAATTTTAACTATATTTTCTTGGATATTTTTTTTGTCAAAATTTTTAAAAATATAATGTGATAATCGTGTTCCTACAGCTCTATGAATATTTTTAATTTCATAGCTTGATTCTAATTTAACCTTGCCAATGGAATTTTTTATATCCTCATAAATCTTTTCATCTAGCGTAGAAGAAACCTCATTTATTGAATTGGTTGCACAATATCTTTTATTTTCTCCAGGATCTGCTTGAACTAGTAGTGGGCTAAGATCTAAATCATCTAAGCTGGATATGCCTCTGCTTACTTGCCTTAAAAGATCAGTTCTTCCAACAATTTCATTTAAGGTTTTAAAACCTAATCCTGCCAAAATTTCTCTGACTTCTTGGGCAATAAAAGTAAACAAATTAACAACTTTATCTGGTGTTCCAGTGAATTTTTTTCTTAAATTTTCGTCTTGGGTACAAATTCCAACTGGGCAAGTATTGGAATGACATTGACGTACCATAATGCAACCCATTGCTACTAGAGAAGTCGTACCAATTCCAAACTCTTCGGCTCCCATCATGGCGGCAATTATTACGTCTCGACCAGTTTTTATACCGCCATCAGTTCTTAAAGTCACTTGCTGCCTAAGGCCATTTAAAGTTAAAATCTGATTTGCTTCCGTAAGTCCCATCTCCCATGGAATTCCAACATATTTTATACTTGTTTGAGGACTAGCACCCGTGCCTCCAGAATGTCCCGAAATTAAAATTACATCTGCTTTTGCTTTTGCAACACCGGCAGCAATCGTTCCAACGCCGGTTGATGCTACTAATTTAACACCCACTTTCGCCTTAGGGTTTATTTGCTTAAGGTCGTAAATAAGTTGGGCTAAATCCTCTATTGAATAGATATCATGGTGAGGAGGTGGTGATATTAAAGTAACTCCCGGAGTTGAATGTCTTAATCTCGCAATTTCTTTTGACACCTTAAAACCGGGTAGTTGACCTCCTTCTCCAGGCTTAGCTCCTTGAGCAATTTTTATTTCAATTTCACCACAGTTATTTAAATACTCAATCGTTACCCCAAATCTTGCAGAAGCGATTTGTTTAATTTTTGAATTTTTACTATCACCATTTTTCATTTTGATAAATCTTTTTGGATCCTCTCCTCCTTCCCCACTACAGGAGGCGGCGCCAATTCTATTCATTCCTATTGATAAAGTTTCATGAGCTTCTACCGATAAAGCACCATGAGACATGCTTCCGCTTCCAAATCTTTTCCTTAAATTGGCTACGGACTCAACCTCGTTGATATCAATTGGTTTTCCTAATCTTTTAAAAGCCAATAGATCCCGTAAATTAATTATTGGTAAATTGTAAATACCTTGAGCATACTTTTTATAAGCCTCGTAAGAATTAACAGCTACTGCATGTTGTAGCTCGTGAATCAACTGGCCTTGATACTGGTGGTTTTCACCGTTTTTTCTATATTTATAAAAGCCACCTATTGGAAGAATTGATAAATTTTTTTGAAAAGCTTTTTTATGCAACTCTTTTATCTTTTTTTCGATTCCCAAAATACCTATGCCAGATATTCGAGATATCATACCTGGAAAATATTCAGCGACAACTGCTCTACTTAATCCGACAGTCTCAAAATTGCATCCACCCCGATAGGCACTTAAAACTGAAATACCCATTTTAGACATAATTTTTAACAAACCATTGTCTACGGATTTAATATATCGTTGAACACATTCCTCATAACTAAGTTTGTTAAACAGTTTTTTTTCATATCGTTGGTAGATTGAATCAAAAGTCAAATAAGGATTAATGGTTGTCGCTCCAATTCCTAACAATACTGCAAAAGAATGTGTGTCTAGAGCCTCTCCTGTTTGAATATTAATTGAAGCAAAACTCCGAATACCTAAATTAACTAATTTGGAATTTATTGCCCCAAATGCAAGAATCATTGGAATTGCCGTCCTATTTTCAGAAAGTTGTTTATCGCTTAAAATTAGGTGTTTATATCCTTCTCGAACTGCGACTTCAGCTTCCGAGGACAGCCCATCCAAACTTTCTTTTAAACTATTTTGAATACCAAATGTACAATCTAAAACCTTTACGCTATCACTAAAAAAAACCATAAATTTTTCATGCTGAGAGTTAGACAAGATTGGACTTTCCAATACATAAATATTATCTTTAGTTAAATTTTCAAAATCAAGAATATTGCCAAGATTGCCAAAACGAGTTTTTAAACTCATAACCTCATTTTCTCTTAGTGAGTCAATTGGAGGATTTGTTACCTGACTAAAGTTTTGTCTGAAAAAATGTGACATAGGTCTGTACCTATCTGACAATACTGCTGACGGTGTATCATCACCCATAGATCCTGTCGCTTCTTTCGCTTCCTCCACCATTGGATGCAAAATAAGTTCTAAATCTTCAATATTAATTCCAGCTAAATATTGTCTTCGTCTTAATTCATCACCAGAATAAATAAATTTTTCTTTTGAAATATCAAATTTTTTATCAAGGTCTATGATTTGCTTGTTGTATTTTTTATAGTCTTTTGAGATATGATTTTTGATATTTTTACTATCATATACTTTTCCTTTATCTAAATTAATCGCGATAACCTGCCCAGGGCCCAACCTTCCTTTAAAAATAATTTTATTATTTGGAATCGGTACCATGCCGGTTTCAGATCCAGCAAATAATAGCTTATCTGAAGATACCGTATATCTTAATGGACGAAGTCCGTTTCTATCTGTTGCTGCAATAATCCATTTTCCATCGCTAGCAGCAATAGCTGCGGGTCCATCCCATGGTTCAATTATGCTATTTAAAAAATTAAATAGTTGTTGATGAGTTTTTGGAGTCGTTTTCCTTCTTTTAGACCAAGCATCAGGAATAAGCATAAGCTTTGTTAACGGAAGCGATTTTCCTGATCTAACTAATAATTCAAATACATTATCTAGAGCAGCTGAGTCTGAATTGCCCATTGCAATAACGGGTCTCAGTACCTCAATATCATTGAAAAGTTTGCTATTCATATCTTGTTCATGAATTTTCATCCAATTAATATTTCCTTTAAGAGTATTAATTTCTCCATTGTGAGCCAACACTCTAAACGGTTGTGCCAAATCCCAACTTGGAAAAGTATTGGTCGAATATCTTTGATGAAAAATTGCAAATTTTGAAATGAATCGCTTATCCATTAAATCAGGATAAAATTCAGATAATGCTTCAGCCAAAAACATTCCTTTGTAAACAATTGAACGTGAGCTGAAAGAGCAAATATAAAAATCTTTGAGACTTAATATATTTGATTGTTTTTCAATTTTTTTTCTAATAATAAATAAATTTCTTTCGAGATCATCTCCTGCCAAATTTTTGTTGTTCGACTTAAAAATCACCTGCATAATTTCAGGCCGATTATTCTCGGCTTTAACACCAAGCACAGCGGTATTTATTGGGACCTGTCTCCATCTATAAACGTAATAATTTTTACTTAAAAGTTCCGTTTCAATCAAAGTTTTACATTTTTCTTGAGAACTATAATCATTTCGGGGAAGAAAAATCATTCCAACACAAATTGTTCCGCTGTCGTGATAGCGACCTGCATTTTCTATCTTTTCTTTAAAGAAATCTGTTGAAATTTCAATGTGAATTCCGGCACCATCTCCTGTTTTGCCGTCAGCATCTACCGCTCCACGGTGCCAAACAGCCTTTAATGCTTGTATGCCAAATTCGACTATTTTTCTTGACTTTTTGCCTTCTGTTGAAGCTACAAAACCAACTCCACAGGCATCATGTTCGAGATTCGGATGGTACGAACCAGTTTTCATTAATTTTTTTATATTTTTTTTATAAAGTTCCATTATTAGGCCGCCTTTATTTTTTTTTGTTGTTTAAGTTCTAAATATTTACTAATTGATACAGCTGCTTCTCTCCCATCTTTTATAGCCCAAACGACCAAAGAGGCCCCTCTAACTATATCTCCTGCAGAAAAAATACCTGGAGTATTTGTTTCCATAGTTTGGTAATTAACTTTTATAGTTCCCCATTTAGAAACTAAAAGATTTTGGTCATTAAATAACTTGGGTAAATTTTCCGGATCAAAACCTAAAGCTTTAATTGCCATATCAGCTTTCATTTCAAATTCAGAACTTGATATTGGTTCTGGTTTTTTTCTTCCTGAAGAATCGGATTCTCCTAGCTTCATTTTTTCTACTAATATTGATAAAATTTTTTCTGTGCCAATGTATTCTTTTGGATTTGATAACCAAATAAATTCTACACCTTCTTCTTCCGCATTATGTACTTCTCTTACGGACCCTGGCATGTTTTCTCTATCCCTCCTATAAAGGCATTTTACAGATTTTGCATTTTGTCTAACGGCAGTTCGTACACAATCCATGGCAGTATCGCCACCACCAATTACAATTACATTTTTATTTTTTGCATTAAGACTCCCGTTGTCAAATTCTTCTACTTTATCTCCCAATCCTTTTCTATTTGATGCTGTTAAAAACTTCATTGCAGGAAAAATATTTTTTAAATCATTCCCGGTCAAATTAACTTCCCTTGGTTTGTAAACCCCTGTTGCAATCAACAATGCATCATGTTTTTGTTTTAACTCATCAAACAATATATCTTTTCCTACTTCTATGTTTTGTCGAAACTTAATTCCACTTTCCTTCAAAAGATTCGTTCTTCTTTCAACTACAAACTTTTCCAATTTAAAATTGGGTATACCATAAATTAAAAGTCCGCCTGGCCTATCATATCGATCATAGATAGTAATTTTATAACCTAATTTTCTAAGTTCTTCTGCACAAGCTAATCCCGATGGCCCCGCACCTATAATGCCAACGGACATATCTATTTCGTTTGAAATCTTAATAGGCTTAATCCAACCTTTTTTCCATGCCGTATCTGTGATATACTTTTCAACAGAGCCGATTGTAACGGTTCCATGTCCGGATTGTTCAATAACGCAATTTCCTTCGCATAAGCGATCCTGTGGACAAATTCTTCCACAAACTTCGGGCATGTTGTTGGTACTACAAGCTAGCTCGTACGCTTCTTCAAGTCTGCCCTCAGCTGACATCTTTAACCAATCTGGAATATTATTATGTAAGGGGCAATGAACCTGGCAAAATGGCACTCCACATTGTGAGCATCTGCTTGATTGTTCTTTAGCCTTATCTTGAATAAACTGATCGTAGATTTCTTTAAAATCACCTATTCTTTTATCTGCTAACCTTTTGGTAGGTATCTGTTGATCGACTTTAACAAATTTTAACATTTTGTCAGGCATGATCTGATTTCTCTATTGGATACTATTATATCAATATAAATGAGCCTAAAAGAGATTTTAGGACATAAATGCTGTCATATAATTTAAAAAATCCAGTAAATAAGTGATTTATTTTGCATATCTACTATGCAATACTATTTTTTATGCTTTCTTCTGTCGAAATCTTAATTCTAGCAGCAATTCAGGGTATTTCCGAGTTCTTGCCGGTTAGTTCGGCCGCTCATTTTATTTTAACCTCAAAATATTATGTCTTCGGTAATCAAAATTTATTAATTGATATCTGTTTACATCTAGGATCTTTAATCGCGATTATATTTTATTTTAGAAAAGATTTATTAAATTTCATTCAAAATAAAAATTTTTTAATAAAAATCTTAATAGGAACTATTCCAATAATTCCTGTTGGCTACATTCTTTACAAAACAGGATTGATTAATCATTTGAGAGGTTTGGAGGTTATTGGATGGACAAGTTTAGTATTTGGTATTTTTTTATATTTTAGCGATAGGGTAGAAATTACAAAAAAAATTGATTCAGAATTTACTAACAGATCAGCAATTATCATTGGTTTATTTCAAGTTTTAGCTTTAATACCTGGGGTAAGTAGATCAGGAATTACTATTACATCGGGAAGACTCTTGGGGTTTAGTAGATTTGAATCAGCCAAAATTTCATTTTTTCTTTCAATACCTACTTTAGCTGCAGCTAGTCTTTTTGGAATTTACAATATTTATAAAGAAGGCAGTTCTGAGCTTAATTTTTTAGCAATTATCGCCGTTATATTTTCTTTTATATTTTCATATATTACAATTGCACTTTTTCTAAATTTTATTAAAAAATTTAGTCTAAACGTATTTGTAATCTATAGAATAATACTATCTTTATTTATATTGGCTGTGGTTTATTTATAGCTTATTTTTTTCATAAATTGGTGCTAACTGAGATAATAGAACGCCGCCAAGTATTAACACGCAACCCATAATATTATTTAAACCTAAAAATTGATTTAAAATTATCCATGCAGAGATTGTAGCAAAAACACCCTCAAGCGACATTACGATTGCAGCAGGTGCTGCTGAAATATTTCTTTGACCAAAAAGTTGTAAAGCAAATGCTGCTCCGCCTGATAAAACGCCAGCATATAAAATTTCTACAGTTTCTAATTTAATTTTAGAAAAATTAATCTCTTCAAATATTATTACCAGTATAAAAGATAAAGCTGCTACTACCAGATTTTGTAACAAGGCAATAAAAAAAGGTAGATCAAACTGATTTATTATTTTTCCTATGTAAATAATATGCAGTGCCCAAAATAATGCACCAATTAATACCAAACCATCACCAAATCGAATATTAACATCACCAATATCACTTAAAAGATAACCTCCAACGATACATGCAAAGACAGATGGCCATATAGACCAATGTAATCTCTCAGAAAATAAAAAATAAACAATAATTGGAACCATCGGCACATAAAATATCGTAAAAAAAGCAGAATTCGCCACATCCGTATAAAGCAATGAGACCTGTTGAAATACGGTTCCTAGAAATAAAAATACTCCAACAGGTAACATAAGTTTAAAAAATTGATTTGTTTTAGTTTTTATTTGATTATTTATTTTTTTTTTTTCAAATAAAAAAACAAAAGGAGAAACGGCTAAAAAACCCACAAAAAATCTAACAGAATTAAAAGTGAATGGGCCTATGTTATCCATGCCGGTATCTTGGGCAATAAATGTTGTGCCCCAAATCAATGTGCAAATAATCAGACAAATAAACGACGTTGTTTTTTTCATGAGATGAGAAAATTTATTTCGCTAATTTATAAGCAAAATCTTCTCTTAGACTTTCTTTCAAATAGTTTTTTTTAATTTAAAGTTTCAATATTCTATTCAACCATTTTATCAAGAACAAGGATTTCGCTTTTATTTGTTTTTGCTTGACTGTTAAGAATTAAAACATCATCTTTATCAGCGGAATCATTTTTTTCTACTATTTTATTCTTTTTTTTCTCTATTCTATAAATATTATCTACCGCACTTAATATATCGCTTATTTCGTATTCTTGAATTGTTGGTTCTTTTGATTTTTTAATTATAGTCGATTCTGCTTCTTTAATAATTTTTTCAGTTTCTGGTAAAATCTTTTCATCTTTTTTTATAGTGGGTTTCGCTTTTTTTTCTTTTTGTTTTATAGGTTCTTCTTTAATTTTTTCTCCATTTTCAATTAAGGCTAAAACACTTCCTTTTGATACCCTGTCACCTATTTTAACTTTTAATTCGGAAATTTTTCCTGCAATAGATGCTGGGACCTCCATACTAGATATGCTACTTTCTAAGGTAACAATTGAATCGTTTTCTTTTATGATATCTCCTGGTTTAATTTGAATTTCTATGATTTCAATGTTATTAAAATCACCAATGTCAGGAACCGTTATTTCTGTTGCCATTGTTAGTTAAATTACAATTTTTGATGTTTTAATTCTACCACAATTTAATCTTTTTTCAGACATATAAATATTCACTATACAGCTATGACTTTAATTATAAAAAACTTAGAAAAATTATTGGATTCTAAGCACAATAATTTAGATGCTAAATTTTGGATTCAAAAATTAGTTTTAAAAAAATATTTTAAAAAAAAATACAAATTACGTTCTATATTCCAACATTAATATTATAAACATATTATTTATAAAGACTCTCTAAATTAGACAAGTTTTTTAATAAAAACATCAAACAGCTATAACTCGATTGGATAAAGCGCTTAGCCGCAAACAATAGTTTCCAAAAATGGACAAAATTCAATCTAGCAAGTGTTTTTAACAATTATTTGGTAAATTTTAATAGTAAAAAAATCAATTTTAATCAGGGTACATAGAATTTATTCCATACTTATTCGATCTCATATATAAAATAAGTTATTATGTTTTATTAATTTTAAGGGCTCTTAGCTCAATTGGATAGAGCGCTACGCTACGGACGTGGAGGTTGAGGGTTCGACTCCTTCAGGGCCCGCCATAAATTTAAATTTTTTTCAATTTGAAAAATATTATTCAAAACTTATTGATTGGATTTTTCTAAAAAAAATATATAATTGAACATGGGGAATATTAAAGATTCGTTTACTTTCGATGATGTAACTTTAGTTCCAAAATATTCATCCATTTTACCTTCAGAAGCTGTTACTTCTACAAGAATATCTCATAATTTGAATTTACAAATACCGCTAATGTCTTCCGCAATGGATACAGTAACGGAATCTAAAATGGCAATAGCACTTTCTAAATCCGGTGGTATAGGAGTCATTCACAGAAACTTATCTATTCAAAAGCAAGTCCATGAAGTTAAAAAAGTAAAAAAAAATAATTTTCTAGTAGGAGCAGCTATTGGTGTAAATCCAAAAGATATTGAAAGAGTGTATAAATTATTGGAAGCCAAAGTAAA
>Ga0208641_1000758_pt1 | contig 18062 bp, 10 predicted proteins | sample ETN02SmetaG_2_FD_185789 | JGI IMG/M metagenome (GOLD analysis project Ga0208641, IMG submission 185789) | Marine microbial and viral communities from oxygen minimum zone, Eastern Pacific Ocean - ETNP2014F10-02SV253 (SPAdes) (version 2) | ecosystem: Environmental > Aquatic > Marine > Oceanic ... | reverse complement strand
GTCATTATGTTTTACCGTAAGCAATGGATGTATGAATTACTTTATTACTGGGGCATTCCAGGTGCATTTCATTCTTTCCTTACTCCTGAATTTACTCAAGGAACAGATGGGCTATTATTCATAGAATATTATGTTTCTCACGGTGGGATTATTTTCAGTGCGTTATTTTGCACAATGTTTCTTGGATTCAAGCCACGAATAGGATCCTGGTGGCGAATATTTCTATGGTCCCAGTTACTTTTACCGATTATTGGTGGATTTAATTGGCTTATTGACGCCAATTATATGTACATCTGTGCACCTCCAATTGCAGAAAATCCGTTTGTCATCGGCGATTTTCCAGAGCATTTAATTGGATTCGAAATAGCGGGTCTTCTTCATTTTGCTATCGTTTATTTACCATTTGGACTCAAGTATCGACGTACATCAAAAACTTCAGGGACTCCAGCTATTTGACAGCCTCCACGTGAGTTATTTACTTGCGTGGTTGGTCCTTTGGATTGCAGTTCCATTATTAGGAATAAAAATCCTAAATCAAAATCAGCGCAAGATGGTTGTCATCTCAATGATTGTTTTCATGATTGGTCAAGAGGCTATTGATTATTGGAATCGCATGCAAGTACGAGAGTTGACATTGTCATTAGATCTTCCTCTTCATTTTTGTCATATATCATTATTTTTTGCAATCTATTTGCTAATTAAACCAAGTAAATATTTATATGAGATAACATATTTCTGGGGATTAGGCGGCGCGTTTCAAGCTATGCTGGCACCTGATATGACAGACTTTGATAATTATTTAGGTGTTTTTTTATTTAATGCACACCATGCCATGATTATTCTAGTCTGCCTTTGGCTGGCAGTTGTCGATGGTTATCGTTGTCGCAAAGGAGCAATATTACGAACATTAATCTTGTCAAATATAATTATCTGGCCTGTGTGGTTAGTGGATTGGTTGGTAGATGCAAATTATATGTATTTAATGAAACGTCCACCCACAGAGAGTCCTTTAGTTTTCGGTGAATGGCCTTGGTATATTTTCAATATTGAATTGGTTGGAATTGTATTATTTATAATTATAAATATTCCAATGGTAATTCTTCGGAGGAAAGAATCATTATGAATGAATTTATACCACCGGATGTGTATGGACAGTTGCATATAAAATATATTTTAATGGGATTAGCCATGTGGACAATTGTTCCGTTGATTGGAAAAAAAATCTTAAATAATACTCAAAGACAGGTCGCAGTTTATTTATTAGTCATTTTAACATTAGGACAAGAAATAATAAATGATTCCTCATTAATGTATCAAGGATTATGGAAATTTTCTACTGATTTACCACTTCATATGTGTGGCTTTTCACTCATTTTAACATCATGGGCTTTAATGAGTAAAAAACAAGAAGCATTTGAATTGGCATTTTTCTGGGGAATCGCTGGAGGGAGTCAAGCTATTCTTACTCCGGACTTGACAGGAATATGGAATCCATTTGGTATTTTTATTTTTTTCTTTTCTCATTCGTTGGTCATTCTTAATGTTATTTGGATGATAGTCGTGGAAGGAATGCGTTTAAGGAAAAACTCTTTTTTAAACACTGTAATCTTAACAAATGGTTTTGCCTTTATCATGACTATTTTTAATTCCATGGTTGGAAGTAATTATTGGTATCTATGTATAAAACCATTATCTAATAGTCCATTTCTGATTGGTGAATGGCCTTTTTATATTGTGGGAATTCAATTTGTCGGAATTATTATGATGGGATTGATTTACATTCCTTGGCTACTATATTTCCATCGAATGACATTGCAGTCTGATTCCACCACAGCCTAAATTCAATATATATGTCAGCACTATTTCTGTACTTTTTCCTGGCTCTGGGCGTTTCGTTCCTATGTTCTCTACTTGAATCTGTTTTGCTTTCAATGAGCCCTTCATTTATCAATGTCTTAATCAAAAAACATCCAACATCCGGGAAATTATTAGATATGTTAAATGAGAATATCAATCGTCCTCTAGCAGCAATACTTTCTTTAAACACAATCGCCAATACGGTTGGAGCGGCGGGTGTAGGTGCAGTGACGTATGATATTTTGGGCAGTAAATGGGTGGCTATAATGTCCGGTATCCTCACTCTGTCCATACTCATTTTTTCAGAAATTATTCCAAAAACTATTGGTGCCCATTATTGGAGACGCTTGGCTGTATCATCCGGATATATGATTCGAGTTTTGATGATCATTATGTATCCTTTTGTCGTATTGTTGGAAGTGCTTTCAAACTGGCTGAAGCCCGAAGAAAAACAGGATATCGTTACCAAGGAAGACGTAATCGCTATGGCAGAAATAGGGGAGGATGAAGGCACCATTGAAGAAGATGAAAGCACCATTATTGAAAATCTTCTGCGCTTGGATAATATAACTGCCGAGGAAGTGTTAACTCCACGTTCTGTAGTTTATGCGCTGCAAAAAGATTTGACAGTAAGACAAGCATTAGATGAATATGAAAATTTCATTTTTTCCAGAATCCCTATTTATAATAATGACTTGGATGAAATTACCGGTTTAGTTAGACGGGATAATTTGCTCAACAGTAAAGCGGAAGACAAATTTGATATCACTATGGAAGCACTGTCTAATCCTGTGCATGAAGTTCAAGAAAAAGATTCTGTCGGAACAATTCTGGATGAATTTGTACGTCGTCGAGAGCATTTATTTATTGTCAAAGATGAATTCGGTCAATTTGTAGGCATTATAACCTTGGAAGATGCTATTGAAACATTATTAGGAGTTGAGATTGTTGATGAAACCGATTCGGTGGTTGATATGCGAAAGCTGGCAGTAAGTAAAGGCAAAAAAATGTAATATAGTAGATAGAAGATAGTGAGCGGTGAGTGGTAAAAAGGTAGTAGTAATAGATTTTTCCTAATCCAAAATAATTAATTATTTTAAACAATTAATCAGTCCAAATAGATTCCTAATCATGGTTTATTTTTTAATTAATACTATACGTAAAAACACAAAGTAGCTTGAATATTAAAAAGATCTAAAACCATAATTAGCTCATTTTATAAAGGGGTCAATTAAACTAAATTTAGGGTTATGAAGCGTGCCCTCTCTGTCTTCTCCGTACTGCTTATTGGCCTCATTGCGTCTGCTTCATCTCTCACCACTCGTTTCTTTTTAACAGAACTGGACTTTACCAGTAACCAACCGGTTCCTGAATCAGAGACTCGATTTAAACAACACATCAGTGCTGATTATGATGAAAATAATAATATCATCAAAAAGTTGAATATTGATCGCAAGGGCGAAATTAATCAAACAGAAATTTTTTCATATGATTCATTAGGCGTATTAAGAAGTAAGGATATTTATCTATCAAAAAATATACTTGTTGAACAAGTATTGTTTGGTATGGAAGCCAAAGCAGTTGAATATATTGAATATGTCTATGGTGTGGATACTGTCAAAGATTGGAGTGATAACTTTTCAATACTGGATTATAATAAACTGGCGCAATTGACAGATCATGCTTTTTATGATGTAAATGCTTTTCAATATGGCAACACGCATTATGAATATGATTCATTAGGTTATTTATCGAAAGAAGAATGGGTTAGAGAACCCTCCGGTAAAACAATGCGTTGGTGGGATCATTATTTCGATCCTGCTACACAACTTGCTCGTATCATGGAATATGATTCCAATGGAGTTTTAGTACAGGATTTTCGTTTAAGTCCCGACGGAACTGAATCAATATTCTCGTTTGAAAACTTTGAAGATTCTGTTTATGTAAATCATACTAACCTGTCATTTAAAAATGAAAGTTTTTTAAAATGGGGGAGAGTAATATGGTATAGAATTGATACTGCCGGAGAATATGTTGATTCTGTTGAATTCACGTTGCCAAAGAGTTTGTTGAAAAAAGGTAGTTTCGTAACGAATATGGGTCTTGATTCAGTATTGGTTGACAGTGCTATATATGATATAGTTTTTCAGGGTAAAGGCAAAAGTGGATTTGATGCTACTGATCGAAAAGTCCGTAGAGTTACGTACGATATATCACCGCCAATCTTGGAATTATTTGCAAAACCCTTTATCAATGAACCAATAATTTCTTTTGATCAATCTGAATCTCTGACTGATGCACGATTAGAGTGGCATACAATACATGATAGTTCTTCAGTAATTTCAGTAAAATTTGATTCAAGTGATTTATCAAAATATAGCACAGGTTTATTTAAGCCGGTAAATCAGGGTGATCTGCAGGATAGTGTCTTTTACCGGATTCATATTTATGGAACAGATAAGGCTGGTAATGTTTCATTACCAACAAGTGTTGATTCAATCATGTTTGATACTCGCCCACCTGAAGTTGAATTAATATCACCAATTCATAATGAATTCAGAAATTTTACATCTATTGATTTCACTATAAATGAACCGTTACAATCCTGGAAAATTAAGGTCAAAGCTATTGCAGGAAATCCGGATTATAATGCTCCTCATTCATTTCAAAGTGATTCATCATTATACTCAGATGTTTCAATGTTTAAAGAATTAGCAGAAGAATTTCAACTGAATGATGGTACTGTGTATCGGTTTGAATTATCAGCCTTTGATCGCGCTGGAAACTCTTCGGCGGATTATAATGTAGATTCAGTCACTTACGACATAACACCGCCGTTATTAACAACCATTTATCCTGCAACAGAGGCTTCAATCAATGAAACCGCAGTATCATTCAGCATAAATGAACCGTTGCGAGCTGGTGAATTCCGCTGGGAGCAGACAGAGGGCACCATGGATTCATCAGCTCCACATATCATCCCAATGATTGGAAATGAATTGCTTGATGGCGATCATCTCCAAGTTCAATTATCAAATCAAACTGAATTGACAGATGGTTCTGTGTATACATTGGTGTTCGCCGGTTTGGACAGAGCTGGGAATGTTGGGAAATTCTTGCCGAACACTGAAATATTATTTGATGCTCTTCCACCGGAGTTTACTGATATTTTACCCACATCAGGCTCTGCTTTGAATCATCAGCATGTTTCATATACACTATCAGAAAAAGTAAATAGCGGATCTATCATGTGGACATGGGTAGGTGGAGTAAAGGATGAGGCAGCACCTTATACGTCTCAATTTCTGGAAACAGAAATGAATGTGGGAAAGCATGATTCTTTATTATTGGTTATGAATCCACCTTTAGTTGATGGTGGAATCTACAATTTGGAATTCAATGCTGTGGATCGCGCCGGAAATATTGCAGAAACATATTTAGTTAAAAATGTTTTGTATGATTTTACTGCACCGATAATGACGGTTAGTTTCCCAACTCCCATGTCTTTTTTAAATAATATGAATTTTAATTATCAATTATCCGAAACACTTGAAAAGGGAGTATTTTTCTTGGAAAGGAAGGGTGGAAAAGAAGACCCGAAATCACCGTATGAAATTCCACTAACGATTAAGGAAAAAGCCGCTGGCGAACATAAAGTAGATGAGTTGCTTTCTATGCCCGATGTTGTTGAAGGTGCAATTTATAAATTATCATTCTCAGGCCATGATAAAGCACAAAATTTTACTCCTCCTATCAGTCTTCCGGGAATACAATATGATTTTACACCACCTGAAATTGCATTTTTAGAACCGCAAGACAGTACAAATGTAAACCATTTATTTATCAGTTATGAATTGAGTGAAGTATTGAAAGATGCCACTATAACGTGGGAACGAACAGGGGGAGACATTGATCCAAAGCGTAAATATGTCCAATCCTTATTAGATAATGAATTGAATGAAGGGTTACATGAAGATATACAAATAATAAATACACCCAATTTAAAGGATGGATCAATTTATTCTATATCGATTGTAGGAAAAGACAGGGCAGGGAATGAGTCTAATATTTCCATATTGCAAAATATTCGTTACGATATAACTGCACCCGAAATCACGTTAACTCACCCAATACCACACACATATGTTTCTTCTTCATCAATTAGTTATTTCTTAAGCGAAAATTTATTTAAGGGAAAAATTACTTATTCGCAAACTGGAGGTACTCCCGATCCATTAGCGCCGCATGAGATTATCATGGACTTAATATTAAGGCAGAAAGGAGTTCATGAAAATATTCTTGGTGGACCGGAATTGATGGAGGGTAGCGTATATAATATTTCATTAACCGGAAGAGATCGAGCAGGAAATGTGGCAAATGTGGTGAGTATTTCAGGTGTAATCTATGATGCTACACCACCGCTGTTAACTATTCAGACTCCGGATTCAACATTAGCAGTTAATCATAATCGCGTAACTTTTTCCAAAAATGAAGATTTAGCCAGTGGTACAATTACATGGACACAAACGGGTGGAACGGCGGATCCGAATTCTCCTCACAGAATAACATTAAGCGAGAATGAAATGAAAAAGGGAGTCCGAGCAAATTATACACTTTCCAACGCCACTCAACTTGTTGATGGTGGGATTTATGACATTTTATTTCAAGGAACTGACTTTGCCGGAAACCAAAGTGAAATAGCCGTTATGTCAGGAGTTTTATATGATATTTCACCGCCGATTCTACAAATTGTATCTCCCGGAAATAATTATTTTACGAATGGGTCTGAATTGACATTTTCTCACTCCGAAGACCTTGCAAGTGGACAAATTTCATGGGATGGAAGAGATGATGAAAATACAATTTTAACCACAATTTGGGACTTAAATAATCAAATTTTACTAAAGGGAGAATATGACTTGAATAATTACTTCGAACCCAAATTAGAAGATGGAGGAAATTATTCAATTACTTTTACCGGCGTTGATCCTGCGGGAAATAAATCGATACCTGTAAGTATACAAAACTATCACATTGATAGAACTTCACCGGAATTCAGTAATGTTAAACCGATTTCAGGATCTGTTGTTAATCAAGATTTAGTTGGATACACCTTATCTGAAGATATAAAGTCTGGTTTCATAATATTCGATGATGGAGTAAATGTTACAAAAATTTCAATTAAGGAAGATTTAGATAGAAATAAAGCTTTACCAAGATGGACTGATGGAAAAACATACAATATAAAATTAGTTGGTGTCGATTACGCAGGCAATGTTTCTGATACTGTTTTAATTGAAAATATTTTATATGATATTTCTCCACCTATTATGACAATTTATAAACCAATATATAATTCGTTTGTTAATGAAACCCAAATTGAATTTTCAATCAATGAACCTTTGGATGCAGCCGATTTGATACTAGAATCAAATTCCGGTAATATTATTGAATTAAAACTATCTGATTCTTATTTACTTGCAGGCGAACATGTATTTGATGATCTAATTGAACTTGAAGAGAAAGTTTCCTATTCTATTTACATTCAGGGAATAGATTTTGCAGGCAATACCGGTCAATCCGAACCTATTGAAAATGTAAAATATGATGTGACGAAACCAGAATTGGTTATCCTTTCACCTCTAGAAGGATCGATTGTAAATCATGATCGCGTTAGCTACACGATTGATGAAGATTTGTTGGAAGGCAAAATGATCTGGCAGGATGTGAGCGGGCTTGATGATAAAGTTATCCATGAAATACAGCTAAAAACTGATGAATTAATTTCCGGTAGTCATCTTGATAATGCTTTAAATAGAATTCCTGAATTAGTTGATGGCGCATCTTATTTGATCAGATTGGAGGGGATAGATCTAGCCGGGAATACAAATGAAGCTACTCCAATTAATTCATATACCTATGATGCATCACCGCCTATTTTCACCCAACTCTCACCGGAGTCAGGTTCTTTAGTAAATGAAGTTAACCTTGCTTTTACGATTAATGAAAATTTAGCCAATGGACAAATCATTTTTACCCGAACTACCGGCGCTGTAGATGCTCAAAGTCCCCATATTGTTAATTTATCCGGCAGCCGTTTATTAGCAGGAGATCGCGGTGGAAAATTGCCGAAAGAAATAATTGAATTAATAAATGGAGCCGTTTATGAAATTGAATTTGTTGGTAAAGATTTAGCCGGTAATGTATCGGCGGAAACCAAAATAGATAATATTACCTATGACGATGAAGCACCTGTCGTTTTTCTAAAAGCACCCACGAATAATATTCATAACAATTTTCTGGCTTTGGATTATTTGATCAGTGAGGATATGGTAAGTGGACAGATTAAAATCAATATTGATAATAAGAAGGATATTATAATTGAATTAGCTGAAACACAACGATTGCAAGGTGAATATAGTCAATTCATACCTACAGAATTCGCCGAGATAAATGATGGTGTAACACTTGATTTTGAATTATCCGGAACTGATGCTGCAGGAAATGTATCTCAACCTCATAGAGTAGAAAATGTGAAATATGATACAACTCATCCAATCATTTCTATTATTGATCCCATTTCTGATACAGCTATAAATCAATCAACTATATCATTAAATATCAGTGAAGATTTAGTAGAAGGATATTTGGTTGTTACACAAACGAGTGGTGTTTTTGATACTCGATCACCCCAAAAAATCCCGTTGTTGAATCAAGAAATGAAATTGGGTGAATATGACCATGTTCAATTTGTCAATGGTCCCAATTTGCAAAATGGATCAATTTATACGTTTGAATTTTCAGGAAAAGATTTTGCAGGAAACGAGGTGCGATCTTCAAAAGTGATAAATGTATTATTTGATAATGAACCGCCGGTTGTATCATTAAGTAAACCTGTAGATGCAGAACAAATCAAAACAACGGAAATCAGCTATATGCTTTCTGATAATTTATCCAAAGGGATTATCACATTTGAACACACTGGAGGATCGACTGATCTAGCATCACCTCATATTGTAGAATTGTCCGGATCGCAATTGAAGCAAGGCCCTCAACTTGACATAAATATGAATTTGATGGATGTTTTAGCTGATGGTGCTCGATATTCATTATCTATTCAAGGCTGGGATAGAGCCGGCAATGAATCTGAAATTTCTTCCGTAAAGAATGTTTTGTTTGATGTGCTTCCTCCGGTATTGACAATCCATGAACCTGTATCCGGTTCCGCTTTTAATGAACCAATCGTTAGTATCGAAATGAATGAAAAATTGGCAGAAGGGATTTTGACATTCAAACAAACTGGTGGAAAAACAGATGAAAATAGTCCTCATGATGTTTTGATTTTACCGCCATTTAATAATCAAGGACGATATGATGGTGTTAGCTTGGCGAATGACGTTACTCTCCAGGATGACAGTGAATATTCAATTACATTTAACGCCCGTGACCCTGCAAGAAATGTTTCAAATCCTGTGTCTGTTAACAGTATACTGTATGATATTACTGCACCTTTTATTAAAACTACCGCACCTGTGGCGAATTCACACCTTCGTGAAATGAATGTGAATTACAGCATAAATGAAAAATTGGTTGAAGGGCAGATTAATATTGTACAAACTTTTGGTACAAATGATCAAAACAGTCCGCATATATTTCACTTGACAGAAAATCAACTCCAGCCTGGTGATCATCAAATTGATATCCTTGAAAGTGTAGAGCTTGTAAGCGGCGTAGAATACATTTTACAAATATCCGGTCAGGATCGAGCGGGTAATTCTAGTTTGGCAGATGAAGTTGGGCAATTAGTCTACGATATAGAACCTCCTGTTTTGAAAATAATATCCCCAAACAATGGAGAAGTTGTTAATCACACAAAATTGGCATTCATAATAGGAGAAAAACTAAACGCATTAAGCGTTTCCTGGATTGATGAAAATGGAAATGTTTTAAAAATAGATTTACCTGAACGTTATTTTGCTTCTGATCGTTTTGATCAGGTTATTTTGCAAGATCCGCCTTCTTTAAATAGCGGCAGCTCCTATACTATAGTATTAACCGGTTCAGATTTAGCGGGTAATTCTGCAGAGACACGAGTTGAAGGAATTGAATATGATGATACTCCGCCGATCTTCACTGGAGAAAATCCTAATTCTGGTTCATTTGTAAATCACACTGTAATTCAATTCAAACTAAATGAACCATTACAAACTGGAAGAGTTATCTGGAAAGCAAGTGGAGGAGAATCCGATCCTCAAAGTCCACGATCTGTTGAATTTGTTGGTGAAGAATTAAACAGTGGAATGTTAACCGCTGCAAATTTGACAAATCAAATGTCCTTAAATGATGGTACAGTATATGATATCACAATTGAAGGAAAGGATATTGCTGGCAACTCAAATTCAGCTGTATTGGCTGAAAATATTACATATGATATTTCTTCACCATTAACAGAATTGCTTTCTCCTAAAAATGATTCATATTTGAATCACGATAACTTGGATTTCAATTTGAGTGAAAATTTGCAATCTGGAAAATTAACATGGAAACGAGTATTTGGAGAAAGTGATCCTCAAAATCACATTATTGATTTATCAGGTGATCTTTTAATTGCCGGTGATCATTCAAATTCAACATTACCTGATTTGCCTTTGGTAAGCGGTGCTCAATATCAGATTGAATTAATGGGCATTGATCTGGCAGGGAATTCTGCATTGATTGTTAGTCAGCGAACATTTTTCTATGATACGACTCCACCTCAGTTGACCATAGATTCTCCTGATGAATTCTCATCAATAAATCACCTCAATTTTACATTTACTGTCTCAGAACCAATTCAAAGTGGTGAAATGATATTTACAGATGAGAAAGGGAATACGAACAAACATCATTTATCCGAAAATGAATTAAACATATTAGTCATGACTGAAGATCCTCTAATGATACCATTGAATCTTAATGATGGTTCAACGTATTCATTCAAATTATCGGGAATGGATTTTGCAGGAAATAGTGCAGAATCACCTGAAATATCAGGAATACACTATGATATTTCGAAACCTGTTTTTTCAATTCAAATGCCAACCGGTGGGGACGTATATGTGGGTTCAAATATTAATTATTCATTGAGCGAAGATATTATATCAGGATCAGCTAAATGGTCTCGTGAAGGAGGTAAGTCTGATGAAAGTTCACCTCATAGTATTCCATTAAATTCGGAAGAAATGCAATCAGGCAATCACATAGATCTGCAGCTAGAAAATCAATCCAAATTGAATGTGAGCACCGTGTATTCATTAACCATGAAAGGGAGTGATGCAGCGGGAAATGAAAGTCTTCCTACAACTGTGAGAGGAATTGAATATATCCGTTCTTTGGATGGAAATTGGTTTTTCCAGGGAGCCATCATGACAGTGGTATGGACATTTGAAGGAGATACAGGCGGTGATGGTAGAACAGGTAAATTTTCACAAGGAATTCAATTAGGTACAAAAATCAGTAATCAAGAATACGGTCGATATGAAATTGATTTTTCGTCCAAACCATGGACACTACGCTGGACGATGGATAAATCGGGTATGAGTAGAATCAGTATATTTGAATTTCAGGATGAAAATCATTTGCGTGTTGTAACTCGGGATAGAAAAAAACCAAAGGATTGGACCGATGGTGAAGTAATGATGTATGAATATCGTTAATCTATACATTGATCAAGTGTTTCATCTGCGGTAAATTCGCCGGCTTATTTAGAACAAGATTTAAAAAGGAAATATAATTATGGCAAAAGGAACATCATTTGCAGCAAAAGCCAAGGGTAAGAAGAAGAAAACCCAAACCTTGGTTAAATATATAAAAAGTGTAAAATCAGATAAAACAGGTCACTGGCGATTCAATGAACAGATGATTGCTTTGGAAGATTCTGAAAATCTTGATGGTGCTCTTCAAAGGTTAAAAGATGAAACACTTGCATTGGATATGGAACTTCCTAATCCTGAAGTAGATACTAATAAATCGACAGACGTTCAAGAAGAGCAAGTCGAAGAAGCAGTTGTAGTAGACGAGACAGAAGAAGAAGCTAAAAAAGACGAGGAAACTGTCGTAGATGCGGTCGAAGAAAAAGAAGAAGTACCAGAAGTCGAGCCAAAAGAAGAATTGACTGATGAGGAGAATGAAGCAGCAGCGGCAGATGAAGTGACAGTAAAAGAAAAAGAGGAAGCGGCTGTTGAAGATAAATCTAGTGATGAATTAGAACAAGAAAACGCATCTGACGAAACAAAAGAAAAGGCAGAAGAAACAATTGCTGTTGAAGATCAAGATACAGATCAAAAGGATGCTACTGATAAAGAAGAAAAAGCAAAAGATACTGAATAATCTTATCTAAAACAGGTATTCCTGTTAAAATGGGAAACCTGACATTATTTGAAAATGATTTAATCATCGGAGAGGTGTCCGAGTGGCTTAAGGAGCACGCTTGGAAAGCGTGTGTGCGTTTGCGCGTACCGAGAGTTCGAATCTCTCCCTCTCCGCCAGAAATAATCAAAGATCAGGAGGCGTGGCAGAGCGGTTGAATGCACTGGTCTTGAAAACCAGCAAGGGTTTACGCCCTTCAGAGGTTCGAATCCTCTCGCCTCCGCTATCAAAATTTCCTATGTTAATCTATTCTTTTCAATGTCAGAATTGATTAGTTTTTCTATGTATGTCTGACGTAAAAAATCCTAAAGTCCGTTTCGCTCCAAGCCCTACAGGGCAATTACATTTAGGTAGTGCTCGTACTGCACTCTTCAATTACTTATACGCAAAACACCATGATGGTACATTTTATCTTCGTATTGAAGACACGGATAAAGCACGTTCCAAACAAGAGTATGTTGAACAAATATGCTCATCCTTGGAATGGTTAGGAATTAAATGGGATGGTGAGCCATTATTTCAGTCAACACGACTTAATGAATATCATGACGTCGTACTAACTTTATTGGAAAATAATTCTGCATATAGATGTTTTTGTTCTAAAGATGCTTTGGAAACAGCTCGAGTAGGAGGATCATATCAGTATCCCGGAACATGTCGAAATTTGTCGGAAGAAGATATAAAATTGCATATGAATTCCGGAGAAGGGTTTGTTGTTCGGTTGCGTGTACCTGAAGGTGAAACACATTTCGATGATATGATTTATGGTGGCGTTCACGTAAAGCATGAAGAAATTGATGATTTTATCATCGCTCGATCAGATGGACAACCAACATATAATTTGGTTGTAGTTGTGGATGATCATGAAATGGAAATTACACATATTATTAGGGGCGAAGATCATATTAGTAATACACCAAAACAGATATTGATTTACACTGCTATGGGATATGCTGTTCCGAAATTTGCTCATTTACCTATGATTTTAGGTCAAGATAAGAAACGATTAAGCAAACGTCATGGCGCCCCGGGAGTCCAGGAATTCAAAAATGAAGGCTATTTACCAGACGCCTTGTTGAATTACCTTGCGCTTCTGGGATGGAATCCGGGGTCTGATGAAGAAATATTTACACTTGATGAATTAATTGCATTATTTCAAATGAGTCATGTTCATAAAAAAGGTGCAGTTTATGATGAACAAAAACTTTCCTGGATTAGTGGGCAACATATGGTCCGCTTGGGAACTGCCAAAATTCTGGAAGGTATTCACGCAATTAATGCCGATTGGGGCCAAGGATTTGAAACAAACTATTTATATGCAATTCTTGAACAATTAAAACAACGCTCAAAATCATTAAGAGATTTTATAGATCAATCGTCATATTTTTTTACCGATCCACAATCCTATGATGAAAAATCATCCAGAAAGAATTGGAAGAATGAGGCCACCAGTCAGATTATCAATGTTTATAAAAAGAGATTAGAATCTATTGAACAGTGGGATGCAAATGTTATTGAATCAACCTTGAGAATGACAGCAGAGCAAAATGATATATCAGCTGGTAAATTAATACATCCAACTCGTTTAGCGTTGAGCGGCGTTTCCAACGGTCCATCGTTATTTACATTGATGGCTATACTCGGGAAGGACGTGTGTATACGCAGATTAAATAAAGCATTAGAAATATTTCCATTACAATCATGAACGAAAACAAACACCGCCATTTTATTCAACGCATTATCGATGAAGATAATGTAACAGGTAAATTTGAAAACCGTGTTCAAACACGTTTTCCACCAGAACCAAACGGGCATTTGCATATTGGTCATGCGAAAGCCATTTGTTTAGACTTTGGCATCGCTAAAGAATACGGTGGGAAATGCAATCTGCGCTTTGATGATACAAATCCAATCGCGGAAGAAGAAGAATATGTAGATGCGATTCAGGAAGATGTGCGCTGGTTGGGTTTTAAATGGGATAAACTTTGTTTTGCTTCAGATTATTTTAAACAGATGCATGATTATGCAGTTCAATTAATTATTCAGAGCGATGCCTATGTGTGTGACTTATCTGCTGATGAAATTCGGCAAACAAGGGGAACACTAAAAGAACCTGGTAAAGATAGCCCTTTTCGTAATCGGTCAATTGAAGAAAACGTGGATCTGTTTAAACGTATGAAAGATGGAGAATTTCCGAACGGCAGCCGTACGTTACGTGCAAAAATAGATATGGCGCATCCAAATCTAAATATGCGTGATCCAGTCATTTATCGCATTTTGCATGCTGCCCATCATAATACTGGAGATGCCTGGTGTGTGTATCCAATGTACGACTGGGCACACGGACTAGAGGACTCCATCGAAAACGTGACACATTCATTATGTACTACTGAATTTGAAGACCACCGCCCAATTTATGATTGGTTTTTGGATCGATTAGATGTTTACCACCCACAGCAAATCGAATTTGCCAGATTGAATTTGAGTTATACGGTCATGTCCAAGCGCAAGTTGAAGAATTTGGTTGATGGTGGTTATGTTAATGGGTGGGATGATCCGCGAATGCCCACATTGTCCGGTATGCGCAGAAGAGGTTATTTACCGAGATCAATTCGTAATTTTATGCATGAAGTAGGAATTGCCAAGCGTGATAACGTCATGGAGATTGCCAAACTGGAATCCATTTTAAGGGTTGATTTGAATAAATGTGCTGAACGCAGAATGGCTGTACTGGAACCATTGAAAGTCATTATAACAAATTATGAAGACAATAAAGTTGAAGAATTAGATGCGATTAATAATCCTGAAGATGAATCTGCCGGGAACAGAAAGGTTCCATTCAGCCGTGAATTATATATTGAGAAAGACGATTTTATGGAAGATCCGCCCAAGAAGTTTTTCCGCCTGGCTCCGGGCAGAGAAGTGCGCTTGCGGTATGCATATTTTATTACCTGTAATGACGTCGTTAAAGATGATCAGGGTAATGTTATTGAATTACATTGTACTTATGATCCGGCAACAAAAGGTGGATCTGCACCAGATGGTAGGAAAGTAAAAGCCACAATTCATTGGGTGTCTGCAAATGATGCTATGAATTCTGAAGTGCGATTATATGATAGGTTATTTTCAGTTCCGAATCCGGCAACATCGAAAAATTTCGAAGATGTATTAAATCCAAATTCATTAATCGTTTTAAATGAATGCAAACTTGAGCCTTCTCTTTCAGATGTAGAATTAGGAGAACATATTCAGTTCGAACGATTAGGTTATTTTTATAAAGATCCGGACTCTACACAGGAAAAACCGGTATTTAATCGGACGGTTCCATTAAGAAACACATGGGCGAAGTTGGAAAAACAACAACAAAGTCAAAAGAATTAGCATTGGCAAAATGGAAAAATTCCTCCTAATTTGAATGCTTATGCGGACGTCCATTAAATCAATTATTTCCGGAATTACTCTTTTTTCAATCCTTCAGGCAGGACCATCTGTTTATTTATATATCATCAAATTTGATAATGTTACACAGGAACCATCTATAGACTGGCTTGGGCAGGGATTCGTAGATATGCTCAATGCCAAATTTAAGGATGTTTCTAAATTGCGAATACAAGGCCAAGATGATCTGGAAACGATCATGAATAATCGTTCGCTCTTGCTCCATCAACCACGCGGTTCCAGAAATTTTTTACTATTGGGGAAATTTGAGCGTAAACTGGATAACATTAGTATAAACTTGCAACTGGTGGATATCGCCACATGGGAAGAAACAGATCGTCGTAAAATTTCAGGTAATTACAATGAAGTTTCTGAATTGAATATGAAATTAACTTTAACTGTGGAAACAATGTTAACTCCATTTATACCCGTGGATAAAAAGAAAAAATCCATCTATCCGGAATTTTCAATTGACAAATCGCCACCTATAAAGTCATCTATTTTTAGTGATTCAAAAGATGTCAGTAGAGATATTGATATGGCCATTGATGAATTGGAAAAAAGTATGGATCTTGTCATTGGTGCAAGAAGCCTTCCTTCCAAAGATGAATCCTTTAAGGAAGGAGAAGAATGGGTTTTGGATTTAGGGAATAGTTCCCAGCCCAGCTATAATCCTGAAAATGATGCCAATACATTGATGCTCATGAATGTTTTAGATGACCTGATGGCCAGCCCTTATAATGTTGATATCCAAAAACCTATTTTTGAATACGATGAAGAAAACGCAAAAATCATGAATGTCAGTATCAATATAGAATATTCGCTGAAAGATTATGTAATTGCTGACATGCTCAAGTCTTTGCCCTATACCGGGTTGAAACAGGACGGCTCCCTGATGATTTTTGATTTTAATAAGGAAAAATTCAATTTTTCTGATGCGTTGCACGAAAAGATTCGATTCGGCAAATACAGGGCTGTACCTGTTATTTCGTTTTTAAATGAATTTAATAAACCGATAGTTTTGATTGTTGATACTCCAGAAGCTGCCATTTATCAACTTGAATCTGCGAACGTTCATTATTTCACTGATCATAAATTTTCACCACTCATCGATTTTACAATTGGAGGTTGGTCATTACAAGTTGCCATGGAATCGGTGAAAATCCCCGTAACATATACGTTTAGTTTACCCATACCAACAGCTGACAGCATTCGCAGAGTGAGTTTGAAGTTTGTCCCTGAAACAGAACTGTCTTCTTTCTTACAGTCTCTGCTGTAAGTAATATATTTCTTAAAATCGTATCTTAAGTAGATTTCCTTGTTTAACTAATACCCGATTCAATTAAAATAGGAAAAAAATGAAGAAACTTATTTTATTTAGTCTCCTGTGCAGGTCTATGCTCAATGCAGAACCATTATTGGATACTGCCTTACCTAACTTATCGTTCAAGTTGATGGATGGAGAGCATACGTCTTTAAATGAACTTTTGAAAGATGGTCCTGTTTTGGTTGATTTCTGGGCTACATGGTGCGCACCATGTAAAAAGGAAATGATTCATTTAGACAAATTTCATAAAAAGTATGAAGAATATGGGTTTCAAGTACTTTGTATCAGTACGGATTCACCAAAAAGTATGTCCAAAGTAAAAAGCTACATACGCAGTAAAAAATTCAAATTTTTGGTTGGCCTTGATCCTAATCAACAAGTGGCCCAAAAAATGAATGCATTATTGCTCCCAACTTTATTAATCATTAATCAAAAAAGGGAAGTTGTATGGTTTCACCAGGGATATCTGCTAGGTGATGAAGTCGAGATAGAAGAACAGATCCGACATGCATTAAATATACAGGATGAGATCTCTGAATGAAGAAAGTTATTTTATTACTTTCTTTTTCAATGGTATGTGCCCAGGTTTCATTCACAGGAAATACTGAAACGCGGTTGGGTGAAAACAGATCTGGTTTTTACTATAATGAAACTCTTATCAACACTCATCTTCAGTATGGCAATTTTAATAATTGGCTGCAGTTTGAATTTAGTGATCCACCTGAATTAGGACGATCTCTTAATGGATTGCGCAAAATGCGCTTGGAATATGATCATGGCGACTTATCCTTAAAGCTTGGTGATTTATATGAAATTTGGGGAAGAGGATTGGTTCTTAATTCTTTAGATGATCAATCAATTGATCGTGATACGGGGATAAGAGGATTAAGTATTAACTATAACAGCAATCCGTGGAACATCCAGTTTATTACAGGACGTTCTGATATTCAATTAAGCACTCCAATAAATCCTGACATGCGAAAACATGACTATACTTCGTTTCATAATATGTATGGTATTAATGTTGATTATA